>Ga0206874_1237_pt1 | contig 12565 bp, 14 predicted proteins | sample Alteio_BWOrgCont_12_FD_152629 | JGI IMG/M metagenome (GOLD analysis project Ga0206874, IMG submission 152629) | Enriched cells from forest soil in Barre Woods Harvard Forest LTER site, Petersham, Massachusetts, United States -... | ecosystem: Environmental > Terrestrial > Soil > Temperate forest >...
ATCAACCCATTCGCTATAGCTCAGGTTGTCGTTAAGCGTCATCCCCAGGGTTCTGAAATCCATCTGGTAAGCCATGGTAGTTTTTTCAGTAACCAGGCGCTTGTTTTCGGTAAGCTTTTTTATGGTAAGCTGTATCTGTTTTGGGTTTACCGGTTTTATCAGGTAGTCATCAATTTTCGATCCGATGGCATCCTCCATCAGGTATTCTTCCTCGTTTTTGGTTATCAAAACAATAGGAACATCGTTGTTAATGTTTTTTATTTGCGATAACGTTTCAAGCCCGGTTAAGCCCGGCATATTTTCATCTAAAAAAACAAGGTCGAAATAGCTATTTTTGAACGCATCAACAGCATCATTGCCATTGGTAACAGTAGTAACTTTATAGCCTTTTTCGGTTAAGAAAAGGATATGGGGTTTTAAAAGGTCAATCTCGTCGTCGGCCCACAATATGGTTGTATCTTGCATGGTATATTTGTTAAGTTAGAGATCAGAGGCAGGAGGTTAGAGATTAGGAAAAAAGTATTATGAATTGTTTCATTCAACTAACCTCTGATTAACTAATCACTGATATCTATAAATAAACCCCAAAGCACGGGTTTTGTTATTGATTATTAGCGGTATTAACAAAAATTAACAATTAGAAGACTTGTCTGTTACCTTTATTTAACATTTTTGCACACTTTAAAATCTACATTGAATAAAAAGAAAATAATAAACGATCCCGTTTACGGGTTTATCAGCATCCCAACCGAGCTGATATTCGATCTGATTGAACATCCTTATTTTCAGCGGTTAAGATACATTAAACAACTGGGGATGACACACCTGGTTTACCCCGGTGCGCTGCATACCCGTTTTCATCATGCCTTAGGCGCAATGTACCTGATGGGCATGGCGATTGAAACATTGCGTAATAAGGGGCATGAGATTAGCAATGAGGAAGAAGAAGCTGTTATTATAGCCATATTGCTGCATGACGTAGGTCACGGGCCGTTTTCACATGCGTTGGAAGAAGTTATTGTTGAAGGGATCTCGCACGAAGATATATCAACGATGTTAATGCGGAGGCTGAATACGCAGTTTGATAGCCGTTTAACTATGGCTATTGACATTTTTAACGGCGATTATCCGCGACAATTTTTACATCAGCTGGTATCCAGTCAGCTGGATATGGACAGGATGGATTACCTAAACCGCGACAGTTTTTTTACAGGCGTATCCGAAGGTGTGATCAGTTCAGACCGCATTATAAAAATGCTGAATGTAAAGGATGATCATATAGCGATTGAAGAAAAGGGAATATACTCTGTTGAAAAATTTTTAATTGCCCGCCGGTTAATGTACTGGCAGGTTTATCTCCATAAAACAGTAATAGCTGCCGAGCAATTGCTGGCCAGGATATTAAAACGCAGCCGCGAGCTGGCCCTGATGGGCGAACCGGTTTTTACTACGCCTGCCTTAAATCATTTTTTGAAGAAGCCCATCAGCAGGGATGCTTTTATGAATGAGGACCATCACCTTGAAGCATTTGCAACATTGGATGATACCGATATTATGGCCGCTGTAAAAGTTTGGGCCACGGATAAGGATTTTGTTTTATCGAAATTATGCCGCGACATGGTACATCGCGATCTTTATAAAGTAGATATTACCAATACCCCACCAAATAAAGAGCTGATTGCAACGTTAACAAAACGTGCAATTGAAAAATATAGCATAAACGAATACGAGGCATCGTACTTTGTTTTTGAAGATACCATACGTAACAATGCTTATAAACCTGGCGATGGCAACATCCGTATTTTGATGAAAGATGGCAGTATGAAAGACATCACAGCCGCCAGCGACAACTCAAATTTAGAGGCATTGGCAAAAACTGTGAAAAAATATATACTTTGCTATAAGAAGGAGTTGATTAGAGATTAGAGACAGGAGGTTAGAGATTAGGATTTGCAGCTTGCTTTTTATGGTTGGCTTTTTTTGTCTTACTAACCTCTAATCTCCAGCCACTAACCTCCGAAACTAATTTGGTTGCTTTAATATTAACATTTAAATTTGTCCGATGCAATTTACCGCACAGCAATTAGGTTTACTGCTTAATGGAACAGTTGAAGGTGATCCTTCTGTGCCGGTAAATCAATTGGCAAAGATTGAAGAAGCCAAAAGCGGTTCGTTATCATTTTTAGCAAATCCTAAGTACGAACAATATTTATACACCACCGGAGCCTCGATAGTTATTGTAAATAACGACCAGGTATTATCGGAACCTGTAGAGGCTACGCTGATAAGGGTTGAAAATGCTTACAGCGCAATTACCATATTGCTCGAAATGTATAATACCTTAAAATTAGATAAATCGGGCATTGAGCAGCCCAGTTTTATTCATCCATCGGCACAACTGGGTAAAAATGTATATGTAGGCGCTTTCGCTTATATAGGCCCTAATGTTAAGATAGGTGATAACACTAAAATTTATCCGCATACCTATATTGCCGATGATGTGATGATAGGTGACAACGTTACCTTTTTTGCCGGGGTAAAGGTTTATTTTGATTGTAAAATCGGTAATAATGTTATAATCCATTCGGGTACCATCATCGGTGCTGATGGTTTCGGTTTTGCACCTGTCGGCGATGGAACTTACAGTAAAATAAGCCAGATCGGAAACGTTGTAATTGAGGATGATGTAGAGATTGGCTCCAATACTACCATTGACAGGGCCACCATGGGCTCAACCATTATACGCAAAGGTGTAAAGCTTGATAACCTGATACAGGTGGCGCATAATGTAGAGATAATGGCCAATACGGTTGTGGCGGCACAATCCGGTATATCAGGCAGTACAAAAATTGGCGAAAACTGTATAATTGGTGGCCAGGTTGGCATTGTAGGGCATATTAGTATAGCCAAAGGGTCACAGATACAGGCACAATCGGGTGTAAGCCGTACATTAGCAGATGAAGGTAAAAGATGGATGGGTTCGCCAGCTATGCCATACAGTAATCATATGCGGTCGCAAATTGTTATCAGCCGCCTGCCCGAGTTAGAGAAAAAAGTTAATGAGCTTGAAAAAATAATTGCTGAATTGAAGAAGGATGTTCATTAGTTCACCCGCTCATTGGTTCATTGGTCTTTACGAAGCCTATATTGAACTATGCACCAATGAACAACTGAACTAATGAACCAATGAACATTGTTTAAAGATGAACGTAAAACAAAAAACTATTAAGGCGCCGGTTTCGGTTTCGGGCACCGGCTTACATACCGGCGAACGTGTTACCATGACCTTTAACCCGGCTCCTGAAAATCATGGTTATAAATTCAGGCGCGTTGATATGCCCGGCACTCCTGTAATTGATGCCGATGTTGATAATGTTACCGACACCTCACGGGGGACTACTATTTCGCAAAATGGCGCAAGTGTTAGTACTATTGAGCACGTATTAGCAGCTTTGGTAGGATTAGAGGTGGATAACGTGATGATTGATATGGATGGTCCCGAAACACCGATAATGGACGGCAGCTCTATACAATTTGTGGATGCAATTAAAGATATGGGCCTTGTTGAGCAGGATGCCGACCGCGAATATTACCATATACCTTACAACATTCACTATTCAGAGCCTGACCGCAAGGTAGAGATGGTTGCCATGCCTTTAGACGACTACCGTTTTACCTGCATGGTTGATTATAACTCGCAGGTATTGGGTAGTCAGCATGCCAGTATTTCAACCATATCCGAGTTTAATAAAGAAATAGCCTCGTGCCGCACCTTTTGCTTTTTGCACGAGTTGGAAATGTTATTAAAGCACGACCTGATAAAGGGCGGTGATTTAAATAACGCCATTGTAGTGGTTGATAAAGATGTTGATGAAGAAGAGTTAGCCCACCTGGCCAAAATATTTAACCGTAAAGATATTAAAGTAGCGCCTCAAGGCATCCTGAATAACATTGAGCTTCGCCATCAGAATGAGCCTGCCAGGCACAAGTTATTGGATATGATAGGCGACCTTGCCCTGGTTGGTGTTCCGCTTCGCGGTCATATTATGGCGGCCCGCCCAGGGCATGCGGCCAATGTGGCTTTTGCTAAAAAGATAAAAACACTGATCAAAAAAGAAAGAAGCCGTAAGCATATAAAAATTTACGACCCCAATGCTAAGCCGGTATATGACACTGTGCAGATCATGAACATTTTGCCACACAGGCAGCCGTTCTTAATGATCGATAAAATATTGGAGCTAACTAAAAGCCATGTGGTAGGGTTGAAAAATGTGACCATGAACGAGGAGCTTTTTAAAGGGCATTTTCCGGGTATGCCGATATTTCCGGGGGTGATGCAAATTGAGGCAATGGCGCAAACCGGGGGCATCCTGGTTTTAAATACAGTGCCCGATCCTGAAAATTATATTACCTTGTTCCTGAAAATAGAAAATGCAAGGTTTAAGGCGCCGGTAGTACCCGGCGATACCCTGATATTTTATTGTAGCTTGCTTGCCCCAATAAGGCGTGGAATTGCCCAAATGAAAGGCATTGGCATGGTTGGTGAGCGTATTGTTGTTGAAGCCGAACTGATGGCACAAATTATTAAAAGACAAAAAACTGAAGAAGCATGATCCAGCCGTTAGCATACATACATCCACAGGCTAAAATAGCCGATAATGTGGTAATTGAGCCATTTGTTACCATACATAAAGATGTAGAGGTAGGCGAAGGCACCTGGATAGGCTCCAACAGTACCATAATGGATGGCGCCCGTATCGGCAAAAATTGCCGTATTTTCCCCGGCGCAGTAATATCGGCCCCCCCCACAGGATTTAAAATATCGTGGCGAACAAAGTACCGTTTCTGTTGGCGATAATACCATCATCCGCGAATGCGTTACCCTAAACCGGGGCACCGCACTTGATAAAAATACCACCACTATTGGCAGCAACTGCCTGTTAATGGCGTATGTGCACGTAGCACACGATTGTGTGATCGGTGATAATGTGATCATAGCCAACTCAGTGCAATTGGCCGGCCACATCAATATCTACGATTATGCCTTTATTGGTGGCACATCTGCCGTACACCAGTTTGTTGAAATTGGCGCGCATAGCATGATCTCGGGCGGCTCACTGGTACGTAAGGATGTTCCGCCGTTTACCAAAGCCGGGCGCGAACCTTTATCTTACATTGGTATAAATTCCGTTGGCCTGCGCCGCCGGGGATATTCGGCAGCTACCATTAACGAGATCCAGGAAATTTACCGCATTATATTCCTAAAAAAATATAACATGACCAAGGCCCTCGACATTATTGAAGCCGAATTTAACCCAACCGTTGAGCGGGACGAGATCATCAATTTTGTGCAGAACTCGCAACGCGGTATTATGAAGGGGTTTGGGAACAGTTAGTTTTGTCCATGGTCGATAGTCCATGGACCATAGTAGAAACCGATTAAACGAATCACTCATTTCATCATCAGTAATAAAAATCTATGGACTATGGTCCATGGTCTATGGACAAAAAAATGAAAATCATCCTCCAAAACATTGGCCGCCGTTTTAACCGCGACTGGATTTTCAGGGGGGTGGATTATACTTTTAATACCGGCAGTGTTTATGCTATATTGGGGCCAAACGGATCGGGGAAATCAACCTTATTGCAGGTATTAAACGGCAGCCTGTCACCATCAACCGGAGAGATCAATTACTTTTATGAGGATAAGCCGGTGGAGATTGAAAAAGTATACCAACACCTTAGCCTGGCTGCGCCTTATTTGGAGTTGATAGAAGAATTTACTTTAAGTGAGATGGTTGATTTTCATTTCAAATTCAAAACCTATAAACCCGGGATTGATAAAAATGAGCTGATCAGCCTGTTAGCCATGCCCGAAAGTAAAAACAAACTGATCAAATACTTTTCTTCGGGCATGAAACAGCGGCTGAAACTGGCCCTTGCTTTTTGCGCTGATACACCTATACTAATGCTGGACGAACCAACATCTAATTTAGATACACAGGGAGTAGACTGGTACCTGAGTCTTGTACAGCAATTCGCTCAAAACCGCTTAACTATCATCTGCTCCAACCAACAGCATGAATATAGCTTTTGTGAGCATCAACTAAATATTACTCAGTATAAGGGAAAAGCTTAGAGTTACCTCTAATTTTCATTCCGTCCAATTTTAAAACCACTCACTTAATAAACCTAATCCAGCTCAATCAACCAACTCCTTAATCCAAAAAATGGTATAGAAAAACTACTTCGCCGGTATAGGCAGGTTTTTTCTCACCTTCAATTTCCATGGTAACGCCTATAGTAGCTTTGGTAATGCCTCTTAAATTAACTATAGCCACCAGTTTTGCATGAAGCCGTACATGGCTGTTAACAATTACCGGTTGTGCAAACCTTATATTTTCAATGCTGTAATTAATCTGCATTTTAAGGTTTTGTACATCGGCAATCTGGTGCCAAAAATAAGGCAGCAGCGATACCGTTAAATAACCATGTGCTATGGTTGCCTTAAACGGCCCTTCAGTTTTGGCCCTTTCAGTATCGGTATGTATCCATTGATGATCGATCGTGGCATCGGCAAATTTGTCTATCTGTTGCTGATCAATAGTATGCCAGCCCGAAACGCCAATCTCTTTACCCAGGTATGCTTCAAACTCCGGGTAATTTCTAATAATAATCATATAAAATAATTTTAGGACACAATTATAAACGGTGCTGTAAAATTAATAAACCGCGGGATATTGCAAAATGAATAAATAACAAGCTGATACAATCCCGGGCGAGATTGTTTATAATCGTTACGCTTATTATAAATAGGGGGGCGTGGTGCTGAATAGAAAATGTTAATTTATTTTACGGCCCCTTTGATAAAGATAAATTTATCAACGCGTAAACCAATAAAAGCACGTTTTTTTTATCTGTTTTTACACCGTTTAAAGGGTGATTTTGTAATAGCTTTAATCTTTTATTGAGTTTGATTAAAAAATTTCTTGAGTAAGTATCCGATTGGTTTCTAAGATTATTAAAATCTATGATCCTGCCTATATCATTAAACGCTTTTTTTTGAAAAGACTATTCTTTTAGCCATTTCTCATATTTCTTGTCAAAATCTTCCATTGAATAAAAATTCGTTTTTTATATCTTCCGCACCCTGCTTTATTCCTTTTTTCATATGGTCTGGAATTACAAATACCCTATCCTTACTGTAAATCATTGTATTCAGCATATTCAGGTAATCCGGATCATCCAAATTATCTATCTTGTCGTGAATTGACTTCTTCAACTCTACTAACGTCATAATATTCTACTAACGTCATAATATAAAGTTAATAAGTTTTTACAAATAAAAAGAATCGTGATATGGCATCCCGTCTTCGCAGGGTCTCTCAAAGAGGCCCCTGCGCTGGGTACGGACATAAATAAAAGGGAGGTTTACTCCCCGCAAGGTTCTCTTTGATAAACGCTATGCAGACATTAACAAGCCCGATTATACCCCCTACAATCATCAACCTCACGGTTTCGATATTACAAACCGCTCAATACTCTTATAAGTTCCTGACAAAAACCCTCACTAATCAACGTAATCTCCAACAAACAAAACCACTCACTTAATCAACTTAATCTAACCCAATCAACCAATTCAAAAAACATCTTGCAATTAAACCAAAAACACCTATCTTTGCAGTCCCGAAAATGCGGGGTATAATAAACGTTTAATTAAATTAATTTAAAGCAAGTGAATACGTTAAGTTACAAAACTGTCTCTGCCAACAAAAAAACCGTCAACAAACAATGGGTTGTTATTGACGCTAATGGCGAGATTTTGGGGCGCTTGTCCACTAAGATCGCAATGATCATCCGTGGAAAAACCAAGCCAGATTTCACCCCGAACGTAGACTGCGGTGATAACGTGATCGTTATTAATGCAGACAAGGTAAAGTTGACCGGAAACAAATTCAGCGAAAAGCAGTATGTTTCTTACACAGGTTATCCTGGTGGTCAGCGTTTCATTTCTCCTAAGGAGTTAATGGCAAAACATCCAACACGCGTAATTGAAAAAGCCGTGCGTGGTATGTTACCTAAAAGTCGTTTGGGCAAAGCATTGTTTGGCAATTTGCATGTATATGCAGGCGCCGAGCATCCTCATGCAGCACAAAACCCAACAACCATTTAACTTTTAATTTTAAAGGAGAAAAGAAAAAATGCCAACAACTAACACTTCAGGCAGAAGAAAAACCGCTGTTGCCCGTATCTACCTGGTAGACGGCAGCGGCACCATTACCGTAAACGGTAAAGATTACAAGGAGTATTTCCCTACATTGCCATTACAATACATCGTTATGCAAAGCACCGAAGTTTCTGGTTCAACCGGAAAGTTTGATGTTAAAGTTAACGTTGCCGGTGGTGGTGTAAAAGGACAGGCTGAGGCCGTTCGTTTAGCTATTGCGAAAGCTATTGTTGAACTCGATCCTGAAAAGAAACCTTCACTGCGCGCTAAAGGTATTATGACACGTGATGACCGTATGGTTGAACGTAAAAAACCAGGACGCAAGAAAGCACGTAAGAGATTCCAATTCAGTAAACGATAATTTAAGGAGGACAACAAAATGGCAAGAACAACATATCAGGACTTACTGGATGCAGGTGTACACTTTGGTCACCTTACCCGCAAATGGGATCCGAAAATGTCACAGTACATTTTTATGGAGCGCAACGGTATCCACATCATCGATTTAAATAAAACCTTAACAAAGGTTGAAGAAGCTGCTGCAGCTATAAAACAAATTGTAAAATCAGGACGTAAAGTATTATTCGTAGCTACAAAGAAACAAGCGAAAGATATAGTTGCTGAATATGCAAAAGGAGTAAACATGCCTTTCATCACCGAACGCTGGTTAGGTGGTATGTTAACCAACTTTGCTACAGTACGCAAGTCGATCAAAAAGATGTCTAACATCGATAAATTGACTAAAGACGGTACTTACAGCAATCTTTCTAAAAAAGAAAGACTGATGATACAGCGTGAGCGTATTAAATTGGAAACTTTGTTAGGTGGTATAGCCGATTTAAACCGCTTACCTGCTGCCTTGTTTTTAATTGACGTTAAAAAAGAGCACATCGCAGTATCAGAAGCGTTGAAGTTGAACATCCCTACATTTGCTATGGTTGATACCAACTCTGATCCTTCGAACATCGATTTCCCTATCCCTGCAAATGATGATGCTACCAAATCAATTTCATTGGTTACCGGCATTATTATACAGGCTATAGTTGAAGGTTTGGAAGAACGCAAACGCGAGAAAGAAGACGAAGCTGAAAAAGAAGCAGCAGTAGCAAAAGCAAAAGCCGATGCTCCTGAAGCAGCAGCTCCTGCCGCTGATCGCGCACCTGCCGAAGCCGGAAAAAGAGCACGTAAAGTAGCTGTTGAAGCTGACGCCGCTGTTGCTGACGAAACTCCGACTGCTGAGAAAGAAGAAGAATAATATTAGTTGCAGGTTGTAAGTAGCAGTAGCAGGGATTTATTCGTGTTACTTAAACTTTACACCCTGCAATATTTTTTTAATAAATAAGTGTTGTATAATATGGTATTAGGTTGCATATTTACTGCAACTGCCACTCATAACTGCTACTTAAAATTATAACAAAATTTAAAAAAGATGTCTACAGTACAAATATCTGCAGCCGACGTAAATAAACTGCGCCAGCAAACTGGTGCCGGTATGATGGATTGCAAAAAAGCTTTAACCGAAACAAACGGTGACTTTGAAGCAGCCATAGATTTTTTAAGAAAAAAAGGCGCTAAAGTAGCTGCCAGCCGCCAGGACAGGGAATCGAACGAGGGCGTTGTAATTGCACGCACCAGCGCCGATGGCAAACGTGGTGTTATTATTGAGCTTAACTGCGAAACTGACTTCGTTGCCAAGAATGCTGAGTTTATTGCTTTTGCAAACCAGGTTGCTAACGAAGCAGTTGAAAGTAACCCTGCCGACTTAGATGCATTAAATGAACTTTCGTTAGATACCGAAGCTGGTACTGCAAAAATTGGTGATCTGATCATCGACAAAACAGGCAAGATCGGCGAAAAAATAGGTATCTCGAAATATACTATAGTTGAAGGCGAAAAGGTTATCGCTTATATACATGGTAATTTCCGCTTAGCGGTATTGGTTGCTTTAAGCGCTAATGTTGCCAGAGCTGACGAAGCCGGAAAAGACGTAGCTATGCAAATTGCTGCTATGAACCCGGTTGCTATTGATAAAGACGGTGTTGATGCTACCACTATTGAGCGTGAGCTTGAAATAGCCAAAGAGCAAATACGCGCCGAAGGCAAACCTGAAGAAATGGTTGAAAAAATCTCGGTAGGTAAGCTGAATAAATTCTACAAAGACAGCACCCTGCTGAACCAGGAGTTTGTTAAGGACCCATCAAAAAATGTTGCTCAGTTTTTGAACACCATTGACAAGGGCTTAACAGTAACCGCCTTTAAGCGGGTAGCTTTAGGAGCTTAAATATTTAATCCCCCCGATAAATCGGGGGGATTTTTTTTGCGATATTGTTATGTTTTCTTATAGCGATGGGTTTAAAACCCATCGCTATATTTGCAAATACATTTTTATATGATAACAGCCCTTCATAACCTGCAACTTATTTCCGAGGGAAGCATTGTCCGCGGGAAAGCCGTTTTATTTACCGGCGACCAGATCACCGCTATTGTTGATGAACAAGCAATACCGGAAAACACCGAGAAGAAAGATTTAAACGGCGCTTTCCTGGCCCCCGGTTTAATTGATCTTCAAATTTATGGCAGCGGCGGTAAGCTGTTTGCCGGTACTCCCGTAGTCGAGGCTTTAGAGCGGATGGAAAACGATTTGCTTGCACAAGGCACCACCGGCTTTTTTGCTACCATTGGCACCAATACACCTGCCATTTTCGAGCAGGGTATTGAATCGGCAAAAATATTCAGGGAAAAATGCAAAGGAAATTTCTTGGGCCTGCATTTTGAAGGCCCGTATCTTAACCCGATAAAAAAGGGAGCACACCCCGCAAACCTGATCAAAAAAGGCACTTTAGCCGAAGTTGAAAAATGGATTGAGATGGCCGATGGCCTGATCAAAATGACGACCATCGCTCCCGAACTCCAGGACCAGGAAGTGATAGATTACCTGCACGATCACGGTGTTATTATCTCATCAGGCCATAGCAATGCTACTTATGAGCAGGGCAAATCATTTTTAAATAACCCTATACCTGCCGTAACGCACTTATTTAATGCCATGCCGCAAATGCATCACCGTGAGCCAGGTTATATCCCTGCCATATTTGAAGAAAGACCCTACACCAGCATCGTTGCCGATGGTATTCACGTTGACTTTGCCATGGTTCGCCTGGCAAAACGCGAATTGGGCGACAAACTGTTTTTAATTACCGATGCCGTTACCGCAGTTACTGAAGGCGCCTATCATCACCGGTTTACCGGCGACAGGTATGTGATGCCCGATGGTACCTTATCAGGGTCATGTTTAAGTATGTTAAAGGCAGCGCAAAACTGTGTTGAGCATGTGGGCATAGACCTTGCAGAGGCAATTAATATGGCATCCTTATACCCGGCACAATTGGCTAAACTACCTAAAAAAGGGAAAATTGCTGCCGGCTGTGATGCCGACTTTATTATTTTTAATGACAACTTTGAAGTGCAGGACACTATTTTTAAAGGGAATTATTTAACAAATAAGATATAAAGTTTTAACAATAAGTATATTTCTATATTTTTGACAAACTTCCCTACCCCATGAACTACAAAAGGATTCTACTAAAGCTCAGTGGCGAGTCGCTGATGGGCGATAAGCAATACGGTATTGATAATAACCAGGTTTTACAATATGCCCAGGATATAAAGGGGGTGTTTGATACCGGTATTGAAATTGCTATCGTTGTTGGCGGTGGTAATATATTCCGTGGTTTAAGCGCCGAAAAATCGGGTATGGAGCGTGCACAGGCCGATTATATGGGCATGCTGGCTACCGTCATTAATTGTATGGCCCTTCAAAACGCTTTGGAAAGCATCGGTGTTGAAACCCGCCTGCAATCGGCCATAAAAATGGAACAGATCTGCGAACCTTATATCCGCCGCCGGGCCATGCATCACCTGGAGGTTGGTAAAATTGTAATATTCGGCGCTGGTACAGGGAATCCATATTTTACTACAGATACAGCCGCATCTCTGCGCGCCATCGAAATAAAAGCCGACGTGGTATTAAAAGGCACCCGGGTAGATGGCATTTATACTGCCGATCCTGAAAAAGACCCATCGGCCACCCGTTATGACGAAATTTCTTTCCAGGAGGTTTATGATAAAGGCCTTAACGTAATGGACATGACAGCCATCACCCTTTGCCAGGAAAACAAGCTGCCTATTATCGTTTTTGATATGAACAAACCAGGTAATTTTATGAAGATTGCCAAAGGAGAGAAGATAGGGACGCTGGTTAGGTAGAGGTTAGTGATTGGAGATTAGAGGTTAGGCGAAAAAGGCGAGCGAGGCTAGACTTACGAAGTCTTCAAAACT
>Ga0206874_1239_pt1 | contig 12518 bp, 7 predicted proteins | sample Alteio_BWOrgCont_12_FD_152629 | JGI IMG/M metagenome (GOLD analysis project Ga0206874, IMG submission 152629) | Enriched cells from forest soil in Barre Woods Harvard Forest LTER site, Petersham, Massachusetts, United States -... | ecosystem: Environmental > Terrestrial > Soil > Temperate forest > O...
CGAAAAACTGAACCTCCAGGGTTTTAAAAACAACCTTGAAGAAGAATTGAGCGCCGTACGCGGCCATTTAAACAACCTGCACGACGAAGCACGGCCCGTAGTATACAAAATGCGTGATTTTGCAGGCGACTTTTTTACCCACCTTGGGCACTTTTTTGAAGGTGCGGGCAAAATATTTATAAAGCTACTGGGTGTAGTTATCTTGTTTGCCTGTTTCTCGGCCGCTATTGCGCTGGTTGTTGCCCTGGTTGCCTTTGTTGGGTTTGGGCAGGCACGTTACAATCATATGTTCCCTTTCACTATTGTTGAGAGCCAGCATGCGAATTATATTTTCATTGCAGCCTTCTTTACAGCGTTCATCCCGGTGCTTACTATTATTATAGTATTAATAAGCGCGGTTTTTGGTACAAGGTCTGTTGGCCGGTCTACAGCTTCAACATTATTGGTAGTTTGGATATGCGCAATATGCATCCTGGTATTCTATGGGGTGAAAGCAACAGCGAACTTTAGGAAAGAAGGTAAGATAAGTAAAATAATCGATTTAAAAGCATCACCGAGCAATGTTTACTACCTGAAACTGAATGATGTTAAATATCTGACCCATGATGACAGCCTGCGGCTCGACATCAAAAATAATTTTAACGACGTGGTGATAAAGAATGACGATGATGATGAGGATGAGCCACGCAATGTATCGCTTAATATTGAACGAAGCAATGTACCTTACCCGGTACTGGTAGAAACCTTTAAAGCACAGGGCGGGGATGATGAAGATGCTTTGCTGAATGCACGCCATACTAAATATATATACACACAAAAGGACTCGGTTTTAACTTTTGATGATAAGCTATACCGCACTAACGGTTATGAGTGGCACGCGGAGCGCGTTGAGCTTACCTTACAGTTGCCTTTAAACGCAGTAGTGATTATTGACGAGGACTTGAACGACAGGATTGGTATGAATGGTATAAGCGTTCGCGATTGCAAGGAAACCAATAAACAGGATAAAGCCACAGCAGCTACATTCATCATGACTAACGATGGCGCGCAATGTAAAATAGACACAGTGGTTACTGTTAAAAGCCCAGCCCAGATAGATTCGGCACGGAAGGCCGATAACGCAAAAAACATTGCAAAGCTACAGGCACAGGTTGATTCGGCACGGAAGGCCGACAGCACACAAAAACGCAAATAATGAAACCATACTTAAAATATATAGGCCCGCTATTTTTATGCGGGCTTATTATTTCGCTTTTCATTAATATCCGCCTTGAAAAAGGGTTAACCCTTAACCTGCACCAGGGCACTAAAATACAGGCCTTAGCGACAGCAAATACAGGCGCTGTAAGGTATTTGTTTTATAAGCATATGTTCGTAGATGTATTCACCCATTAAAAAAAATTAAAAATACGGTGTAACCTTTACACCCTGTTTTGCATCTTATACATAAACATAAAAACAACTTATAAAACATATATACTATACAATAACAAAGGCTAAATAGCCGGTTCCCCCATAATTTATTATCTGTTCAAAAAAAAGATAACAGGATCTTGATGGGATAGCTATTGCCAAATTTTTGACACAAACCATGAAACTCATAACCACCAAACTAATTTTTATAACGCTTATACTCATCGGCAATATTACCACGCTGTTTGCACAAAATACGGATGGGCAGGCCAAAGTAAGCGGCCTGTTACAGGACACACAAGGTAAGCCCATGGATTATGCCTCGGTAAGTTTATTGCAGGCAAAAGATTCATCGTTAGTTGCAGGCACTTTAAGTACAGAAGCAGGTGCATATGTTTTTGCCCATGTAAAGCCAGGCACTTATTTGATCATGGCATCGGCAGTGGGTTATAATAAAGCGATAAGCCAACCCTTCACCGTTAATAATGCCGATGTTACTGTACCGCTTTTGAAAGTTATCCAGGCTACACGCGATTTAAATACAGTTACGGTTACCGCCTCCAGGCCAATAGTTGAACGCAAGGTCGACCGTTTGGTGATGAACGTTGCGGGCAGCGTGCTTGCAGCAGGCAACACTGCTATGGACATACTGGAAAAAGCACCCGGTGTTACTGTTGATAAGGATGATAACATCAGCCTTAAAGGCAAGGGCGGCGTAACCGTTATGATAAACGATAAGCTCACCTATCTTTCGGCTACCCAACTGGCAACGTTGTTACGCGGTACCGACGGTAATACCATTCAATCCATCGAGATCATTACCAATCCATCGGCAAAGTACGATGCTGCGGGTAATTCGGGCATCATCAACATAAAACTTAAAAAGAACAAAACGGCAGGCACAAACGGCACTGTAAGCGTTACCGGCGGCGTGGGCACTTATGTTAAGAACAGCGAGGATTTTTCGCTAACCCATAAAGACGGCAACCTGAGTGTTTCGGCTACTTTTAGTCATGGCGATATACCACAGGCCAGGATATTGGATATTAACCGCGGTGTTACCGACAGTACCGGCAAAACAACATACTTCAGGCAGCAATCGTTCATGCCGCATGATTTTCATTATAACAACTATAATATAGGTGTGGATTATGACACATCGCCTAAAAACACTATTGGCTTTGGTTTAAGCGGTAACTTTGATACCGAGCAGGATAATAACACCAACAACACTTTCATCTCATCAACCCCGAACGGCGCGCCTGATTCATCACAAAAAACTGTTTCGGCTATCAGGCAGAGCTACAAAAATATATCACTCGACCTGAACGATACTTATAAGATTGATACTTTGGGCCAGGAGTTCTCTGTCGACCTTGATTATTCGAGGTTCAATAACAACAGCAACGCCAATTACGATACTTATTATGCACCTGTCGACGGCATAACACAGGCTCCTATGCTTATCCGCAACGAAACGCCTTCGGTTATCAGCATCCATGCCGCTAAGGTTGATTACACCAAACCGCTTACCAAAAGCATAAAACTGGAAACCGGCGCCAAGTTTAGTGATGTAAAAACCGATAATGACCTGGAAGCGCAGAAACAGGACACGCTGGGTAATTTTATAAACGATACTACACGCACCAACAGGTTTATATACGACGAAAAAATAACCGCCGCTTACGTTAACCTGAGCAAGACCTTTAAAAATACATCGATACAGGTAGGTTTACGGGCCGAGTACACTACATCAAGAGGCGATCTGGTTACACAGGACAGTGTAGCCGAGCGCAAATACCTTAATTTGTTCCCAAGCTTCTTCTTTAACCACACCTTTAACGACAAGAACGAAGTTAGCCTGAGCTACAGTCGGCGTATTGACCGGCCCGACTATTCGAGCTTGAATCCTTTTGTTTATTATTTAGATCAGTATACTTATTCGGAAGGTAACCCTTTTTTAAGGCCGCAATACACCAACAACTTCGAGTTTGATTATACTTATAATAAGAGCATTAATGTGAGCCTGAACTACGCTCACACTACCGATGTGATACAGGAGATCATATTAACCGATGTGGCTCAAAAAGCATCATACCAAACTACGCTGAACCTTGCATCGTCCGACAGTTACAGTATTAGCGTTAACGCGCCGTTTACCATTGCCAAATGGTGGACAGGCAATATCGACGCTGTGGGCTTTTACAACAAGTTTAAATCAGACACGCTGTTTGGCGGCAACCTGAATAAGGGCCAGGCAGCTTATATATTAAAGGCCACACAAACATTTTTATTCGCGGGCTTTAAGGGCGAACTGTTCGGCATGTACCAGTCGGCTTTAACTGATGGTATTTATGCCATCCACTCGCGCTGGTATACCGATGCAGGTGTAAGCCGCTCATTTGATAACAAAAAGCTGAATGTAAAACTGAGCCTGAGCGATATTTTTAACACCCGCCGTAACGACCTTGATATATTTTACCAGAGCGATAACATCACCATAAGGCAAAAACCCGAATCGCGCATTGCACGGTTAACCGTAACCTACAACTTTGGTAATACCAGCATTAAAAAACGCGAGCACAAAACCGCGCTGGATGAAGAAAAGCAAAGGGCGGGGGGGAATTGACCCCTCCCAACCCTCCCCAATGGGGAGGGCTTTGACTAACGAAACCCTGGCAGTTCTACCCTCTTTCCGCCGCAGGCGAAGAGAGGGTGGTCGACCCCGATGGCTATCGGGGAAAGACCGGGTGAGTTTAATAAAGCGACATTACCGCCAATGCATTGCGGCTATTACTCACCCCGACTACGCTACGCTGGTCGGCCCTCTCTTCGCTGCGCGGAAAGAGGGCAAAAAAAGTTAAAGCGATTCCCTTTTTGCCCTTTATGCTTTGCTAAGTAACCGCTTGGTAAAGCTGCCGATGGTTAACCCTTGTACCAGGATGGAAAAAACAACAACCATATAGGTGATCAATAAAAATTCATCCCGGTGCATTTCAGGACTTAGCGAGAGCGCCAACGCTACCGATAAACCACCACGCAGGCCGCCCCAGGTAAGTATAGCTACCGCATGCTTTTCAAACTTTATCTTATAGCGCAGCAGCAGGATAGGAAAATATACCGAAACCCACCGGGCCATCATTACAACCGATATGGATATAGCGCCGATCAATAATACGGTGGCGTTCACTTTAATGGTGAGTAGTTCCAGCCCTATCAACAGAAATAAAACAGCGTTTAATATCTCATCTATCAGCTCCCAAAACTTAACCAAATAATCGCGGCTGATGTGCGAAAGTATTTCGTCTTTTACCTTATTGCCGGTTATAATACCTGCCACTACCATAGCCAATGGCCCCGATATATGTAAATATCCTGCAATTGAATACCCGCCCATCACTATGGCCAGTGTAACCAGTATCTCTACCTTATAATCATCGATGGAGCGCAGTGCATAATAACCTATATAGCCCAGCAGCGCGCCAAATAACATCCCGCCTATGGCCTCCTGTAAAAACAGCTTACCTACTACTAACACATCAAAGGCTGAGGCCCCGGAGCGGGCGACATCCATCAGCGTTACAAAAACCACTACGGCAACACCATCGTTGAATAATGATTCGCCCGAAATTTTCAGTTCAAGCGTGGCAGGTATATTGGCTTTCTTTAAAATGGCCAAAACAGCTATAGGGTCGGTTGGTGATATTAAAGCGCCAAAAAGCAGGCAATAAATAAACTGCACCGGCAGGTGAAACGCCTGGAACAGCAGCCACGTTACACCCCCCACTATGGTTGTTGACAGCACTATGCCTATAGTGGATAGGACAAGGATAGGCCAGCGTTCCCTTTTTAACTTATCAGCATCAATATGTATGGCCCCGGCAAATAGCAGGAAGCTCAGCATAAAATTCATCAATACATCCTGGAAATTAATTGACGCCGCGAACTTTATAGCTTTATCAGAAAAAAGCGGGTTATACTCGCCCAGCACAGCCAATAAAATAGAAGCCGAGAGGGAAAGCACCATAATGCCGATGGTCGGCGGCCATTTGATCAGCCGGTGATTAATGTAGGCGAAGACCGCGGTGAGCACAATAATAATAGTAATGATTTCGCTGGTGCCCATGTACCTGGATTTAAGCTGTGATGTTACGCAATTATAGCGAAAAAAGAGGATATTATGGGTATGATGAGGCTGTAATCTGTAAATCCCGCTGCCGTAAGCGTCCCGCTTGTGGCAGCAAAGAGACAGCCACACCAACTATCAATTATCAAGCAATCGCCTATAGTAGTTTATCTGCCCCAAATGGTAGCCTAAATGCATGGCCAGGTGAACAAAAAAGTATCCGGTGGTCGCGTCTTTTAAGGCAATCTCGCCGGGGTATTTTTCGTTCAACTGGTCTTCTGACATCATATCGAACGTTGCTCCGATCATGACAATCGTTTTTTCAATTTTATCAATCAGTTCGGCGCGTGGTACATTTTTAAGCGCAAATTCATCCGGGCGGTTCCGCACATAACCGGTGTTGCCAAATTCGGCACCAATGTAGGCGTTCAGGTTACCAACCAAATGCAAACAAAGGTTACCGGCAGCGTTCGATATGCCCTTTTCAATATACCACAGCTTTTCCTCGTTTTGGTAAGCTGCTATCTCCTGCTTTAACTTTTCAAGGTCGCGGATGATCAGTTCTTTCAGTGTATCTTTCATATACATGGTTTGGCTTGTTGCAACTTTTTAAACAATTCAAGGTAAGGTAAGTTTTTTACAGTTGATGGCTGAAATTGTCAATTCAAAGTTTATCACCACTACCTTAGGTGTCTTGTTCGTTTTAAAGTGTCGGTATATAAAACGAACAGGACAGGCTTCTAAAAAATAGGGGCTTTTACTTATATTCGTTTTCACTTAAAACCTAAACATGAAAAAGCTATTCGTTGTTATACTAATATGTTTAAGCGCTTGTATACATAGGCAAGAATACCCTATAGTTAAAGCCAGGAAAGTAGTTACCCGTTACTTAGATAGCACAGGAATGCACTCCTTGGTATCTAAGTTGAATCTAACTTTTAGACAAAGAACAAAATATGTATTTGCGTTTGACTACATTGAACCATCGAAATGGGGCCCGTCTCCGGCGACTGCCTATTTTACGCTTGATAGCACATTATCAAAAGTTATGAGATTCGAAACGATAACACATTAAATTTCAATTTTGTTCTTGTCCCAAGTGGTATATAGTTACACCGCTGTCGCAAGCAAAAAGGGTGTCACCCTGAGGCACTCGAAGGGTGAGCGTAAAGGCCTTTGCCCGCATGCTTCGAGTGCCTCAGCATGACACCGCTCCCTCTTATCCTAAAAATCCTTTTAATCCTATAATCATGGTTCATTTTTTCGCACATTTGCAACAATGACACCCACCCAGGCCTTACAAAAATATTTTGGTTACAGCGAGTTCAGGCACCAGCAGGGGGCAATTATTCAGCATGTTTTAGATAATAAGGACGTTTTGGTGCTGATGCCTACGGGCGGCGGAAAGTCATTATGCTATCAACTGCCCGCTGTTTTATTGGATGGCCTTACCATAGTTATATCGCCGCTGATAGCGCTGATGAAGGACCAGGTGGATGCCCTGAATGTGAACGGCATCGCGGCGGGATTCTACAATTCCTCGCAATCGCCCAATGAGCAGGCCGACCTGATGCGCAAGCTAAAAAACAACGAGATAAAGCTGCTATACCTTGCACCTGAGCGTTTATTCGGCTCGGAAAATAAACTGGTTGAATTTTTAAAATCGTTGCCCGTGGTGCAAATAGCCATCGACGAGGCGCATTGCATATCGCATTGGGGGCACGATTTCAGGCCGGAATACCTGATGCTGGCAGGCTTGAAAGATTATTTCCCCAACATCCCGGTCATAGCGCTTACCGCTACGGCAGATAAGCTCACCCAAAAAGATATTTTAGAGAAGCTGAACCTGCATGATCCCGCAGTATTTATATCATCCTTTAACCGCGAGAACATCAGCTACACGGTATCGCCCAAAAAGAACAGCTTTAACCAGTTGCTTGCTTTTTTAGATGAGCGCAAGGATGAATCGGGGATCATATATTGCCTGTCGCGGAAATCGACTGAATCATTAGCCGCAGATTTAAGGGAAGAAGGTTTTGCGGCGGAAGCTTACCATGCCGGGCTAAGCAACGATATAAAGGCCCGCAACCAGGAAGCTTTTTTGAGGGATGATGTGAAAATTATCGTCGCTACTATTGCTTTTGGCATGGGTATCAATAAATCGAATGTGCGGTACGTTGTACACATGGATATGCCCAAAAATATTGAGGGTTATTACCAGGAAACCGGTCGTGCGGGAAGGGATGGGCTGGCATCGGCTGCGATATTGTATTACTCGCCTGGCGATGTGATGAAGCTGAAGGAATTTGCCAGGGTGGAGAACAACCCCGAGCAAAGCCGGATTATGCTGAAGAAGCTGGATGATATGGCGGGTTATTGCCAGCTGCAAACTTGCCGCAGGCATTACCTGTTAAAATATTTCGACGAGCAATCGCCGGAAACATGCGGCTCATGCGATGTTTGTTTGACAGAATTTGAACGTTTTGATGGCACGCTGATTGCCCAAAAGGCGCTATCGGCAGTAGCAAGGTTGAAAGAACGGTTTGGCGCTGGCTATGTTGTTGAGTTTTTACGAGGATCGCGCAGCGAAAAAATACGGGAAGAACACAAACAACTAAAAACCTACGGCATAGGCGCCGACATTAGCAAAGCCGATTGGCAGCGTTACATGCGCGAGCTTGTCCAGCAAAACTTTTTACAGGTTGAAGGCGGCGAATACCCCATAATAAAATTAACCGAACTAAGCGAATCGGTATTAAAAGGCTTGCAAAAGGTTGAGTTCATCAAATCGCAAATAATTGAGGAGCAGCATGAGTTTGTGCAATTAGCGTATGAAACCGACTTATTCAATGACTTGAAATTGCTGCGCCGCGATATTGCCATGCACGAGAATGTGCCGCCTTATGTGATATTATCGGATGCTACGCTGGTGGAGATAGCAACCTACCTGCCGCAAAGTTTGGATGAGTTGCGGTTAATATCCGGCTTTGGCGATGTTAAACTGGCACGCTACGGGCGTGAATTTTTAGCACCGGTGAAGAGTTATTGTGCGAAGAAGGGTTTATCATCCAAAATAAACCAAAAGAAACAGAAAAAGGAACGCAAACTCCGTACTGAAAAGACCGGCCGGGCAAGCGATACAAGGCGCGAAAGCCTGAAATTGTTTAAAACGGGGCTAAGCATTGCCGATATTGCCAAGGAACGTGGCTATTCCCTCATGACCATTGAGAGCCACCTAACCGCGTTTGTTGAAACCGGTGAGATTGATGTAAGCGATTTTGTAACCAAAGAAAAGCTTTTGGTGATACAGGATGCCGTTGAAAAATACAGCGCTGAAAGATTAGCGCCATTGAAAGAACTTTTGGGCGAGGATTTTAGTTATACAGAGATAAAGGCGGTGATAGCTTGGATGAAGGGACAGGACAAATAGCCCTGGACTTGTCATTGTGAGAAGTGAGCCGGGCAGTGTGAGCGAACGACGAAGCAATGACGAATTATTTATTGCTTTAAAAGATTTTTACAAACTTTACCCTAAATGACTACCGAAGAAATATACCAGCTTTATTTACAGCACCCGGTTATCAGCACCGATACCCGCAAGATAGCCGCGGGCAGTATTTTCTTTGCCCTGAAAGGCGATAAATTCGATGCCAATACATTTGCTGAACAAGCCGTTAGCGAAGGCGCAGCCTACGCGGTTATTGATAACCCTGCCTATAAGCTTAACGATAAATATATTTTGGTTGATGATAGCTTGACGGCGTTACAGGATCTGGCACGTTACCACCGCAGGCAACTGACCATACCCGTTGTTGGGCTTACCGGCACCAACGGCAAAACCACTACCAAGGAACTGATAAACGCGGTACTATCGCAAAAATTCAATACGCTGGCTACGCAGGGGAACCTGAATAACCACATTGGCGTGCCGCTTACCATCTTGAGTATCAATAGTTCGCATGAAATGGCGGTTATTGAAATGGGGGCAAATCATCAGAAAGAAATTGCGCTGCTCAGCAGCATTGCACAGCCAACACATGGGTTGATAACCAATATCGGCAAGGCACATTTGGAAGGTTTTGGCGGGGTTGAGGGGATAAAAAAAGGCAAGGGTGAATTGTATGATTTTTTGAAGTCGGGGAGTCCGCAAGTCGGAAAGTCGGAAAGTTGGGAAGAAAGGGTTGCTTTTGTAAATGGGGATGATGCGGTATTGATGGGTATGCAGGAAGCAAGAGATTTAAACAAGGTTGTTTTATATGGTACGCATAATCCTGATAATGCCGTTAGTGGTAAATTAACGGAAAACTCTCCCCTGTTATCATTGGAATGGACAAATAATGAATCGAATGAAAGTTATTCGGTTAAAACACAGTTAACCGGGGCCTATAATTTGGATAATATTTTAGCGGCTATATGTATAGGTGTTTATTTTGAGCTGGAAGCTGATGAAATTAACCGGGGTGTTGAGGGTTATCAGCCACAAAACAACCGTTCACAAATAAAACGAACGAACACCAACACCCTCATCTGCGACTATTACAATGCCAACCCCAGCAGCATGTTTGTGGCCATTGAAAACATAGGCAAGCTACAGGCCGAACGCAAAGTATTGGTTTTGGGCGATATGTTTGAGTTGGGCGATGAATCGCCCGCGGAACATTTAGGCGTGATACAGAAAGCTTTGGATACCGATGTGGACGAACGGATATTTATAGGGGAGAAGTTTGAAAGTCAAAAGTTGAAAGTTAAAAGTCAGAATATAACTTTCTACTCTACAGTTGAGGATGCTATTGAGGGGTTGAAAGCATCGCCTGTTAAACATTCAACGGTGCTGATAAAAGGATCAAGAGGGATGGCGCTGGAACGGTTGGTTAACTTATTTTAACCTTCCACCCACTTGTCATTCTGAGCGACAGCGAAGAATCTTCTACATCCGATATAGCGGTCATGCATTCTTGCGCTCGTCTGCGACGAGTGCTTAATATGTACCAGCGATTGCATCGCTCTTAGTTGCATTACAAATGCAAACCCACGTTAAGCACTCGTCGCAGACGAGCGCAAGAGGGTGAACTACCTCACATCATCCCAATTATCCGTTTTAAATGGCGAGGCGGGCAAACCTGCGGCGTTGTATAAGTTACAGGTTGGGTTATTTGCCCAGGCGTAGCGTACAGCCACAGGATTAGCAACATCAGGACTGGTAACGATTATCATATTCCCCTTTATAACCGCATTAGCCGGATGGAATTGTTTATCGGCACCTGCCACAATAAAGCCTTTGAGTGTATCGCCTTTTGCTGTTAGCGTGCCGTTGATAAAAGCAAGCTCGATCTTATTCCCCATTATTTTTTGGGATCGATATACTGGCCCCGAGTACGGTATATTTTCGCCATAGGTTTTTGCACGGGCTATCAATGCCAAACGGCGACCTACTTCCTGTTTATTTTGCGGGTGGATGCGGTTGTTATCGCCAATATCAATAGTTACGGCAATGCCTGTATTAGGTACGGATAATGTTTTAAGCTGGGCATAACGCAACGCGGGCCAATCGGCAGCCGGTGGCTGATCCTTGGCGGCGTAGTTGGCTATCTGCACAAAATAGAACGGGAAATTGCCTTCACCCCATTTTTGTCGCCAATCAGTTATCATTAGCGGGAAAAGCTGCTCGTATTGTTTGGCGCGGTCGGCATTGCTTTCGCCCTGGTACCATATTACGCCTTTGATGGTATAAGGCAAAATGGGGCTGATCATGGTATTATAAATAAGCGTCGGCCTGTTGGGGCTATTGGATAGCGCGGGTGGCTGTGGCAGCGCTTTAAGGTCGTTTGCTTTTTGGTAAGCCCACTCGCCTGCTACATCTATTTTTGCCGAAGTATCGCCCACTAAAGATAATGTCATCGGCCCTTTATTAATTCCACCTAAACCGCCGTTATCAAAAACACGGATGGCAATGGTATTATCGCCCGTTTTTACCAAATTAGCCGGGATAGTATAGCTCCGTTTTAAAATAAACAATTCGGTGTGCCCTATTTCTGTGCCGTTGAAAAAGGAATCATCGTAATCATCAATGCCGCCTATATCCAATTTCAGGTCTTTACCTCCCCAATCAGCAGGGATATTCACTTTTTTACGAAACCAAATGGTACCATCATAATCCGGCACGCCTGATTGCTCCCAATATGCGGGGACAGTCATTTTCCCCCAGGCCGAATCATCAAAATTCGGCATTGCCCATAACAGTCGGCCGTTTTGAAATGCGGGGTCTATCTTATTTATATTATTCAGCCATTCGCGCAGATCGGTTTGGTATTTGGCGTTGAGCGTTTCCTGATTCATACCATTTTCGGCGGCTTGTACAAATGGTGCAAAGGCGGGCATTGTTTTCAGGGCATCGCCGCTTGTCCATGCTTCGGCAACTGTGCCACCCCATGTACTGTTAATGATACCGATAGGTATATGGTATCGCTGATACAAATTCTTAGCAAAAAAGTAAGCCACAGCCGAAAAATCGCGTACGGTTTGTGGGTCGCATACACTCCACCCCCATTTTACAGGTACATCCGTACGGGGCGTAAAGCTGGTTTTATTATCAATTTTAAGCATCCGTATCTGCGGGTAATTAGCGGCATCGGCAAGTTCCTGCTGCAGGTTTAGCACATCGCCATACCACCCGGTCAGCGGCATTTCCATGTTCGACTGGCCCGAGCATACCCATACTTCGCCTATCAATATGTTATTTAAGGTTGTTGTTTCGCCATCATTAAATGTAATGCTATAAGGGCCGCCATATGAGGGGGTGGCCACTTTTATTTTCCAGTCGCCATTTGCCGCGGGGGGTAACTTTGTATGTTTTATTGTTCCACGAGGTAATTATGGTAAAGGCTTTACCCGGCGCTTCAGTCCCCCAAATAGCAACATTAGTTTTTTGCTGCAGCACCATGTTATCAGTAAAACATGCAGCAGGGGTAACTTTTGCATT
>Ga0206874_1240_pt1 | contig 12495 bp, 9 predicted proteins | sample Alteio_BWOrgCont_12_FD_152629 | JGI IMG/M metagenome (GOLD analysis project Ga0206874, IMG submission 152629) | Enriched cells from forest soil in Barre Woods Harvard Forest LTER site, Petersham, Massachusetts, United States -... | ecosystem: Environmental > Terrestrial > Soil > Temperate forest > O...
CCCCGAAAACGGCACTCGCGCCAACATGGCCAGCGAAGAATGCCCGATTCCAAAATCATCGATCGAGACTTGAAATCCCTTCATGCGAAGACGGGTGAGCATATCGAGGGCCGAAGGCAGGTCTGCCATCGCCGATGTCTCCGTGACCTCCAGGATTACTACACTATTCGGGATTCCAGCTCTTCGGCACTTGGTTTCCAGTCGGTCTGTGAAGTCGAGATCCCCTACCGTCCTTGCTGAAAGGTTTAGAGCCATTGAGAGACCCTGCACAGCGGGGGTGGAGGCGTACCACTCCAGGGCTTGGTCGATGATCTGGTCGGTGATGAGCCCGATGAGTTCCAGGCGCTCGGATAAGGGGATGAATCGGTCGGGCATGACCAAGCCCTTCGTTGGGTGGGGCCAACGTACCAACGTTTCGAATCCTACCAAGGCTCGAGTTTTGCAGTTGATCTTCGGTTGGAAAACAAGACGGAACTCGCGTCGATCGAGCGCACCCAAAAGATCTTCACTAGTGATCGACACTTCTGGCTGCCGCTGTGGCAACGTCGACTCGCGCAAATCCTTGAAGCGGAACAAAAAGTCCCGAAGCGGGTCCATCATGAGCGGTTTGGGAAGCAAAGGGCCCACGTCAAGCCCACGCTCAGTTGCGGATTGGCGTGCCGCGCTCAAGACTCGGCTTCCCAAGCCGCTCGATATAGCGATTCGAGACCGACAACCTCTCTCCGCCAGTTGCTGAAGAATCTCGACGCCGTCCACATTCGGCATCACCAAGTCGAGAATGATGTGCGTGGGATCCCACCGTTCGATTGACCCAAAGAATTCGTCAGGGCGGCTCATCGACCTTGCGTCCACCTCAAGGTGCTCAGCAAGGAGAGCGATGCTTCGACCGATCGCGGGCTCGTCATCGAGGATGAGGAGCCGCCCGTTCGCCGATTTCATGCCACTGCCTCCTGATGTTCGGACAGGAACTCCCGGAGCGCAGCTAGCCTAACCGGCTTGGGGAGGACCGCCGCCATGTTAAGGCCGAGTTTAATCGCCAATTCCCGAACCTCGTGAAGGTCACGACCGCCCGCGCCGCTCGAAATCGTGATCCGTGCACGACACGATCGGTGGGCGAGTTGCTCGATCACCGTCGCTCCGGCCATGTCCGGCATGAACAAATCGATAACGACATGCGTCGGATTCCATTCGTCGACTGCAGCAAAGAACAGGTCCGGGCTCATTACGCACATCGATTCCGCGCCAAGGTGCTCGGCGACCATCGCCATGCTCTGCCCGACAACCGGCTCGTCGTCGAGAATGAGAACTCGTTTCTGTAGCGCTTCCATCAGCCCTCCCGCCAAGCCCGTGGATACGTATTCTGACCACAGGCGGACGTACAAACAATCGTGCTCATCAGTTGACTCACTTGAAAATCACCTGACCCAAGGCAGCGGTGAGCTTGTCCTGGGTGAACGGTTTCTCCAAGAACGTATGGACGCCCATCGCTATGAACCCACTCGCCTCTTCCTCATCTAAGTTGCCGCTGATAACAATGATGCCGATATCGGGAAGAATGTTTCGCAGTTTCCTCACAAACGTCAGCCCGTCCATCGTTGGCATGTGAACGTCGGTAATCACAGCGCTAAGCTTATCGCCATACTTCGCGACGAGATCCAGCGCCTCCAGACCGTCTGCCGCTGCAATCACGTGAAGGTTGAGCGAATCGAGAACGCTGGTCGCGGCGCCCCTGATTCCTTCCGAGTCGTCGACGATCAGAATCGCCTCGCCGTTACCTTGGAACGTGCTACTGACGACAAGAGGTACGCCGGGAGTCGTGGCGTCCGAGAGATCGGCCGGAATATAGACCGAGAAGGTTGAACCTTTCAACGGCGTCGAGTAGGCGTTTACGAATCCGTGATGACTCTTGACAATGCCGACCACAATCGATAGCCCGAGACCTGTCCCCTTGCCATGCCCCTTCGTGGTGAAGAACGGCTCAAAGATTCGGTCGAACACTTCCGCCGGAATGCCCGTGCCGGTGTCCGAGATACGCCACATAACATAACTGGCCGGCACGGCGCCGGCGATCGCACTGGCGTAGCTGGCATCGATCTCGACATTTTCGGCGAAGAGGGTGAGGACTCCGCCATCGGGCATCGCGTCTCGAGCATTGACGCATAGGTTCAACAGAACCTGGTGGATCTGGGTTGCATCGCCCAATACCGGGCGAAGCCGCTCGACGATGTTCGTCCGAAAGGCGATGTTCTCGGGAAAGGTCGACCGGATGACGTCACGGATCTCCTCCAGCATTGCCGCCGTTTGAACGACTTTGGGTTCAACGTACGAGCCCTTTGAAAAGACCAATAGCTGACGAAGCATTTCGGCCCCGTGATTCGCGCCCGCTTCCATCGTGGCGATCAATTCGGCATCGTTGGGATTCTTGATCCGCAGCAGTTCCATCGACATCATGATTGGCGCCAACGCGTTGTTCAGGTCATGGGCGATGTTGCCGGCGAAAGTTCCGATGCTCTCCATGCGTTGAGCTCGAACGACCTGGGCACTTAGCTTGTTCCGCTCGGTCAGATCTCGAATGGCGAGGATCGTCAACATCCCATCGGAAGTCTTCATCGGGCTCAGAGTCACATCGAACGGGAAAATCGATCGATCCTTCCGGCAACCGTGCAACTCGATGACCACACCCTTTGATTGGTGCTGGGGGGCGGCAAAGAACTTGGCCGCATTGTCCGCATCTGGTAGTTGGTAACCCGTAGGCAGCAGGAAGTCCGCCGTCTTCCCCACGATCTCTTCTGCGCTGTACCCGAACAGTTCCTCTGCTTGCGTGTTGTGGAGCATGATCGTGCCGCTTCGGTCGATGATCACCATCGCATCCGGCGCGATTTCAAGCAGGCTATTGAACCGATGTTCCGCTTCGGCGTGAAGCCGATGCTCCTTTGCCGAGTTAGAGGCACGATCCAGAACCTTTTGCTTCGCAAGCACGCTCGCGTCGTCGCCCTGCTGGGTCAACTGGGCTTGCAAATCGGCAGCAGCTCCCTTCATTTGGAGGTGTCTCGCCTGATTGGTGGCCAGGTCCACAACTCTTTGATCCGCGAGAACGAGCGCCTGATCGTCGCGCCGAGTCAGTTCCGCTTCCATCTCGTCGGTCAAACCTTTCATGCGAACTTCCTTCGCATGACTCGCGGCTCGGTCGAGGATCTTCTGCTGAGCAAGAACGCCGGCTTGCGCGCGCTCAATAGCAATTCTTTCCTCCATCTCCTCCGTGCGCCCCTGATAGTTCTTCGCCGCTTCCGCCCACTCGCCTTGTGCTTTCTTGAGACCGGCCAATTCGGTGATATCTTCGGTGATGTGGATGATCAGTTGGACTTCGCCGACTTCATCGAGGATTGGAACGTTGCTTGGGCACCAATACCGGACGGTGAATGCCCCGTCGTCCCCCGGCATTCGAATGTCGTACCGCTGCATCGCCATCGTGTGGGGCAGGCGGGACTCAAGGACCGTTTCCAGCGAATGACGCCAATGATCGACTGAGCTCGTATCCTCGTTATTCGGGTCTCCGGGAAACGCCTCAAAGATTCCTTTACCGACGATATCATCTCGGCTGGTGAATGTCTCAGCCAAAAATGCGTCGGTTGCCGCCACGATGCGTAGAGACGGGCTTATGACAAGATACTTGCCGGAACTCGCTCGAAGAGCATTCGGTAGGTTTCGATCGCCAGTGGTTCTGGCTGGATGTTTTGAACCATTTTTCACTCCCGTTCGACCACTACTCGGTAGTCAAACGCTCAGGTTGGCCGGTGGAACCTACTCCGCTCGGTCCGCTCGAAGGCAGCGGCCGTTATCGGTAGGACCAACGGGAACGATGGCCGGGGGCCGTCGAATTGAAAAGTGCTAGGTGCTGTACGCGTGGGCGGTTAGATTGCGCACAGTGGTAGAGGGGCTGAAGGAGAGATTGATTGGATGCCGGATTATGAAAGTATAGATGTGCCGCTGCCGGTGGTTTTGCCCCTCCTCGGGGCTTAAGATGTCGATGCAGTATCGCTATACTTTACAATTGCCTCGAATGAATGGATCGTACTGCCTCGGACTCTGATGCAACAGTGGCTCTTCTTCGTGACCTCATTCTAATAGACACCCTTTCGTGTGACGAGTTCGACATGGCCGCCCAAACGTTTAAACTTAAATCTTCACGGAACAGCCCGTATGCAGCAAGAACCGTCGTATCATGGGTAGAGACATCCACGTGGTCCAAGCCAAAGCAAAGCTGCCGGCTGGCTCAGCAAAGGAGCCCGATGGCACGAATACTATTAGTTGACGATGATGAGGACTTCAGATGTCTGTTACTGAGTATTTTGGCGGGTGAAAATAATAGCGTCGTTTGCGCTGCGAACGGGGTCGAGGCCATCGAGCACTTCCGAGCGCAATCATTCGACCTAGTCATCACGGATCTGGTGATGCCCGAAAAAGAAGGCATCGAGACAATCATCGAGTTGCGCAAGACGCACCCTCGGGTAAGAATCATCGCCATGACCGGCGGCTCAGCCAACGCGGCAATCTATTTACAGTTAGCCGACTCATTCGGAGTCAGCAGAACCCTCACCAAACCCTTCACTCGCAGCGATCTCCTCGCAGCGGTTGCGTCTGTATTGATGGCCGCTTAACGAGGCGGGCAAGCGTTTGACGCAGATTTGCCGACCGTCCTGCGACATGATTCCATTGGAACGCCCTTATACTGTCAGCAATGCGATTTGCAATTTTCATTCCCATGGCCTGCGTGTTTCTCCTAGCGTGCGGGTGCGCAAATAAGCCGGTCGACATTGTGGGGAAGTGGAAGCTTAACACTCCCGTGCCGTTGCCGGGAGCCAATTCGACGGATGTGACGTTTGCCGCCGATCACTCGTTTTCAGGGGTCTACTCCGGCACATGGGCGCTGTACGGAGATGTGGTCACGCTGCATATCACAGCAATGGGAGGTATGTCGATGGATACGCTCAAGGGCATGATGGCAAGTCAGCCGAACGGCGACGCTGCGTCCAAGTTTTTGGATTCCATGCCGCTGAAAGTCGATTCGAGCGGGAAAAGCATGACCCTCACCGATAACAAAGGCCACACCTCTCCGATGCCGATGTTTACGAAAGAATGACGACGAGATTTGTTCGTCTAACATAGCGTGGTTCGGGGTTGCATCCTTTGCGTCCTTTTGACGGTGACGAGCGTCGCCTCCGCCCAACTGGAGCCGATGCCTGCTCGAGTCGATGCTGAGACCTGGTCCTCTCCCTCCGTCCGGTACAAATTGAGAGTCGTTCCAAGCCATACAGATGGCTCAGGGCCGGGCTTTTGTCGATTCTCTAAGGACGGACTGACGCTGTGGCAGAAGACACTGCCATTCACGATGTACTGGGTGGCCATTGACGACCGAGGGCGAATTGCAGGCTACACCTCCCGAGCGATCGAAACCAAGCGCCCATTCGAGGTCGCGCTCATCTCTGCCGCAGGGGCGCTTGTGATGCACGAGACACATCAGGGTCACTACACGTCGGACGCGGACTCGGACCCCAGACCGATCGGAAACGGCGTGTTCTTCTACGAGCAAAAAGCGTCGGCTTGTGTTCGACGTGCTAACGGTCGAGAAAAATCTGATGCGAACGGAGCATTGGTGGGTGTTCGACCCGTCGAGCGGCAAACGGCTCGCGACGATGGGACATCCATATTACGGGCAAAGGACAGGCAACTCCCAGTACACGCCGCCAAAGCAGGAGGTTCTCTCGATCCATCCCCCCGAGGTCTCGTTGCAACTCGATCGGCGGTGGGCGATTCCGCTCGCGGCAGGATTGCCGCCCGCCTACCGTGACCTTCGCGCATTCGACTTCTATGGCAACGATCGGATCGTCGGCGTTCGCCAAGTGTATCGCCCAGGTGTTCCCGTCGGCGATCCATCGATAGTCGTCGCCGATCTAAGCGGAAAGATTCTCTTCGAGGTACCGGTTAAGACTTCGAAAGTATGGACGCCGATGATGGCCCACACGTCCGGCTCGACCTTTATCTTCGCTTTCCGTTCCGAGAGTCCGCCGATGCTGACGAATGTATGGAGCTTCGACGCGGTAACCGGCAAACTCGCGTCACTCGGCCAACTGACCGACCTCTGGGCCAGGCGCCTCGTCGGCTTCGCCGACGGGTGTTACGTCCTGCAGGGTCTTGCCGTCGTCCGGATTTACGACTCTGCCGGGAAGCTCGTGCCGACGGTCGGCCGCCATCCCGCCGGTGACTCGTACCGAGAGTGGCTGACCGCGCCAGGAGAACCCTCGGGGCAATTCGCGTTTGCCGATGTCGCGGTCGATGGCGATCAACACCTTGTGGTTGCCAGCGACCATTCCATTCACTGGTACGACGAGGCTGGCAAGCACTTGCGGATGATGCGAACTCCCGGATACGGGTTGCTCTCACAGATGCGGTTCATGCCTTCGGGCGAGCTTTGGGCAGTGTCGCCGATAGGCGCTTACAAGATCGACCCACATACGGGGCGAATCCAGACCCTTCATCCCGCCTTTTCCGATCATCGGGTCCTTGACATCCCCATCGACTTGCGGTCAGACGCTCGGGGACTCTTGTGGGTGTCGAACGCCGAGGGGATTTTTCCGATGCAGGTCCACGGGCGGCTTGGCTCTGGGTTTGGTTCGTCTGAGTCGGCCAGCGGCCCCTCTTCCGTGTATCAACTCTTCCTAACCCCGGGCGGTAGTGCGCTCGCCCTCGATGCACCGACGGCCAACATCTTCTGCTACGGAAGCGAAGGAACCCTGCTCCATATTGCAAAGCCGATAGCGAGCGACTTCGCGAAGTGGCCGCTAGAACCAGGCATCATGACGGCCACCCAGACCGGCAACATTTAATTGAGCCTTTCCGGCTATACCAGCAAGGACTTCTTGCACTTCGGCACTAACGGATCGTGGGTCGGAAAGATTGCCGTGGCGATGGAGTCGGCGGGCGACTCATTAGAAGTCTTTGGTCGAAAACCACCGCCATTGACCGGCGACCGGTCTTCGTGGTGGTGGACCGACAGGAGCCTGATGGACGGCGCCGGTCACGTCTTGCGAACCATGACACGTTGGTCGGACGCGACTTGGCTTAAGGGCACAGAGTTCTCGGTCGCTCCCGACGGCTCGCTGATGACGGTCGGCTCGGAGTGGCAAGGCAATGCTTTCGGCCTCAAAGATCCCGCCCTTATCGGCTTCTTCTCCGCCACCGGCGAGCCCCAAAGCGTTGCCCCACTGCCGCAAGGGCTGGGGGAGATTCACTGGTACCAGTGCGCATTCGACGGGAAGTTGTCTTACATCCTCTCCCACGGCCTGATCTACGCCTTCGACAAGTCCGGCAAAGCCCTCTGGTCCTTCAAGCCGCCCCACGTCTCGTGGAGTATCGCGGTGTCCAAAGGCGACCTTGCTGTGTTCTATGGCAAGACCATCGAGTGGTACTCGACGACGGTCAATTGAGGAGGGTTATGGCCTCGGGTCTGTGTCATACAAGGCTGCGTCCCAACAGTTGGGACGCAGCCCCGAACGGGAACCTCTTCACATAGCTCGCATGCACGTCAGCGCTTCCGCCAGGCCCATTACGACTCGGCGTAAGCGGTGATAACTTGCTCAAGATCGGTAAAGAGGCGACGAACCGAGTCCAGATTCTTTAGTTTCTCCCGGTCAAGTTTTGCGATGATTAAATTGCCATCGGCATGCCCATAGGCTGGCCGGCATCGTTCGGTCGCCTTCTCAAGTGCCTCCTGCAATGTCGTCCGATTGGTCTCCTCGAGTTTCGGCCAAGATCTGAGAGCGGACACGTCGAAGCATTGCCTTACGGAGTCGTAGTGACGTCTCAGGCCCTCAATGTCGGCGAGAAGCCACGTCTCGAGGCACTGGACCATCAGATAGCAATGGTCATCCGTGGCCCAGGCTGGCTTGGAACCTGGTAAAGCCTCCCAGGGTTTTTTGACGTTGGCCACTGGCTTCTCTGAATCGACCAACAGTACACGTAAGGCGCCCTGGTGCGCTGGAAGCGGGTTCGCGAAAGTATCGAGGCATGTGCTTCCACCTCTGCCCGGAATGCACCTAAAGAAAACGATGCCCTTTTCACGGGCGTGCTCGGCTAAGGGCTCAAGGAAGGCTTTCCAACTTTGGCGAAATTCTCCATCACGCTTCTTTCGCGAGGTACTTCGGGCGGCACCGCCGCCTTCTCCCTCAATGTAGACCATGATCTGCTTTCGTGCAGTCAATACCGAACACCCCCCAGCTCACCAGACGACCAAAGTTCGCCCAATTCATGATCCGCGCGCCATTCAACATATTCGGCCCTTGTGAGCGGAGTCACAACGGAGCCTCGATTGCCTTTATCGAATGCTAAAAGCACATCAAAATCGTCCTGCAGAACCGTCAGGAGGTACTCCGAGTGGGTTGAAATAATGACCTGCGTTCGCTGCGCGGCTTCGATGATCATCGCACCAACCAGACGGATCATGTCAGGGTGCATGCCAAGCTCAGGTTCCTCAACGCAAATGAGTAAGGGTGGATCCGTTCTGAGGAGAATCGAGGCGAGGGCAAGGAACCGTAGAGTTCCGTCTGATAGCCGGTAAGCGGGCAGCACACGGTCGAATGGCTCCTCATCAATAGAAAGCATTATCCTCCGACCCTCGCTCGTGGTGGCGTAGTCCCTGTAGCTGTCCTTTATCTCCCTTAACAGACTACGAATTCTTTCGTGAGCCGCTGTGTTCTCGAGGCGCGAAAGCACGTACGGAAGGTTATCCATTGCCTCCGATAGCTGGCTGCCAGAGCGGTCCAGCGTGCCCTCCCTCAAGATCGACTTCCTCCCGAACGTCCACTCCGAGTAGATTCTAAAGCTCCCATAAAGTCCGGCGAGTTTCGTGATCTCTGGATAAGCTGTCGCGTCCCTGATTTGACTTAAGATGGACTGGAACGGGTCATACTCGCTCTCTGTCATTTCTCGAAAGCGACGGCGGCTGCCACTCCCGGCAGCGCTCAGGCGTGCATGGCCTGAGCGATGAGAGCCGACAAAATATGTTACCGACTCCTCCTGAGCTTCATCCTCATCTCGCAAGGCCTCCTCGATCAATATTCGCCCAGACGCCACCGGGCCAAACCTGAGCTCGTGATGGAGAACCTTTCTGATGCCGGGAACTGACAGGGTCGCAGACAGGGCCGCCGTGCCCTTCTCTCGGTCACGCCCTCTATACAGCCACTCGTCAAAACCTCCGCCATCCATCGTCGCTTGTACGTCGAGTGGAGCAAATCTTAGCAATCGAATACAGTCGATGATGCTTGACTTACCAGATCCATTTGGACCAACCAGTATGTTTAGGCGGCCAAAGGATAACTCCGTCTTTTCGCCGAAGGCCAGCAGGCCATCGACGGCAAGTCTTTGAAGTGGAGTGTTTTTGCCGCCCGTTGGCGTCTCTACGGTCAATAGATCAAAGGCCGAAAGTTGCCGAACGTGCTCGATTGTTCGCCCATTACTAGACTCAAGCGAGCCTTCTGGATAATGACACTGTACCAGCCACTCAACATCTGAGTAGGGTGTCGGATCAAAGAGGTAAAGGACTCGATAATTCTCGTACGCCTGCAGCCCATACTCCTGCGAATATCCAAAATCGCGGCAAAATATTGCAACGAGATCACTGATCGACATTGTGGGATCCAGAAACCCGATGTCTCGGTACAGGAATACGGCCAAGTCCGCTACTGGGATGGAAGAGTTGTAGACGAGGTGCTGCTTAGCAAGAGTCGCATGCTCTTGCGGGAGCGAATAGGTGCGTGCTTTGCGGTCAATCTCGACGACTCGTTCGAAGGGATTTCCCTCACGTATCGAACTTGGGGCGTATGTACCGGCCACGTTTTCATTCAGCCACAGGTTTTTCGTACTGGCGATCTGTTCGGTAAATGGCTTTATGTATGGTGTACCGATCGGAGGGTCGCCAACACTAAAGAATAGTTTGTAGAAATCGAGGAAGTTCGGTGTAAGGTCCGAGAGTCTGCCAAGTTTGAAAGCTTGCTGCTGTAGATGAAGGTAGCCCGGGAACAAGCTGTGGACTTTTCTCGACCTGAGTCTCGACATTGCGCCGGCAACTACCGATTTGTTAATAACGTACATCGAGGCCACTACTCCGTCTGCCCCTTGAGGTCGACCCCATAAGAAGACAGGCCCAAGTCATAGGCAACGTCCAGAGTCGTCCCTGTCCCCATAAATGGATCCAACACAACGCCGGGTATAAACTCTGCACCGCACAGGCATGACGTCCATCCCACATCCCTTCGCTTTGCGAAAGTGAACTCTCGAAAATAACCTCCGAGGTGGAGCTTTGCCTCCTTCGCGAGTTGCTGGACGCGCTCGGTATTCTTGTCGGTTCCAGTTTGCACTAATCTTGCTTTTCCAGCATCCGAAATGCCGGTCGCTCTTATCGCCTCAAAATGCTCCGCCGTCAGCCCCTTTTCCCGTGCAAGCTCTATCGCCCGCCGAGCCTGCGGCCTAGATTCATCCAGGTCGGCTGTCGCCTCCAGAATTCGACGCCTCGGTTTGCCACAAACGCTACAGACCTCCTTCGGGCACGCGAGGACGATCGCGCGCTTTGCGATCTCCCGCGGAAATGGAGCGAGGTGTTTCCCCTTTTGCAACTGTGGCGTAATCTCCCAAACGTCTCCTGGGTTTGCTCCTTTTTGGCCAAATTCATCATGTGTGGCGTAGCCGTACAGGTCGTAGAAGTACCCGTTGACGGCCAGATGCAGCACATATTCGTGCCGACTGGCCAGCCTGTCCCGGGCGGGATCCGGCATCCCACCTTTCTTGACCCAGACAATGCGATTCCTGAGACTCCAACCCGCCTCACAGGCCATCCGCTCGATTCGCGAGGGTATGCCTACCAAGCTTCGATCTTGATATGTATCACCTATATTCAAGAACACCGATCCAGACGGCCGAAGCACTCGCTTCCATTCAGCCAAGGCTTCCCCGATGGCGGCAACATACAATTCTGGTGTGGGTTCCTGCCCAATCTGCCCCTCAACCTTGTAATCACGCTTGCGCCAATAGGGCGGGGAAGTCACCACAAGGTCTACGCAATTCGCGTCGAGCGGGATTTGCCGAGCATCACCTCTCAGCGGCCTCTTGAAGGGCAGCCGGCCCGAGCCAGCCACGTCAAAATCCTCAGGATCGTTGATAGACACGGGGGAGTAGGTGGACATGTCAAACGGTGATTCGCTCGTTAGAAAACGCCCTTTGCATGATACGACGATTCGAGCGCCAATAAGGGAGCGGGTTTTCGACCTGCTGGCTGGTCACGGATTCTGGTGTTGATCTTACCCTTGCCGGTTCATCCATTTTAACTGCGCTCTTGCCAAAGTCTTTCACTTCAGCCATTGCAAATGGAACCGGGCTCGCGAGCATGCCATTCCGGACTATCAAGCAGCGCACGCACAGATTTGAACCGCCGCGTCTTGCGGGCCATGGACCAATCTCCAACACTCCGCCTACAAGGCGTGGTGTCACCGATCGAAGCACTCGCCTCCTGACCAGAAAGGACGGCGAGATCTCGGTTCCCCAAGCGTGCGCCCGAGGAAACGTCTCGGCCCAACCAATGAATGAGAGGAAGGCGCGGAGCGTGACTTGCAAATGATGACGGATTGGTTCGAGCCAAGGCGAGGAAGCAAAGCTCTCAAGACAGCGGAAAGGATCTGGCTGGACTTGCGTCCGATGTCAGTTTCTCTTCTTTAGGAGGCACAAAGTGAAGATGCGAGTCCAGCCTTTCAAAGGCGCGGGCTTATTTTCACTACGGAGTGTCACGTTCCGATGGATAAGTGATCATGGATTCAGCGACCACTCCCAGCAGGCGCCTTCACGTACTTCCCCCACATACTCAGCACCGCCGCTCGCTTTGCTTCGGCGAGCTTCGTCGTGTCTGGGTCGTAGTGGAGCAGTTCGAACTTCGGATCTAGCAGGACGTGGGCTACTCGTTTGTTGACAGGAATGCGAAACGGAGATTCGGCACTCGAAACGTCGACGATGACGACCTTGTCCGTGCCATCGTCGAAGGTCACCCCGACTGGCACATGGACGCGATAGAACGGCGCGGTCTGCTTGACGACACCGGCGACCGCAGCCCCGTCTAGGCGCCAGGTGAGGTCAAGCTCGGGGGCGCCTTCTTGCCCGTACCACTGGTTCCAGAACCACGTGAGACTCCGTCCGGCGGTGTCCTCGACGACGTGACAGAACTCCTCCCAAGTGATCGATCGGAAGGCGTCGTCGTGGGTGACGCGCTGAAGGGCGCGGTGAAAGATTGCCTCTCCGATCTCCCGTCGCAATTGGTCGAACACTAGAAAACCTTTCTCGTCGGCAAGCTCGTGAGCGAGCGAGTCCCCGGGCATGTCAAGTAGCCGGTGGTCGACGCCGGCGAGGTGCATCGCGAGGTACTGCGTCCCGTTCTGGGTGGGAACGTAGCCGGGATAA
>Ga0206874_1241_pt1 | contig 12490 bp, 8 predicted proteins | sample Alteio_BWOrgCont_12_FD_152629 | JGI IMG/M metagenome (GOLD analysis project Ga0206874, IMG submission 152629) | Enriched cells from forest soil in Barre Woods Harvard Forest LTER site, Petersham, Massachusetts, United States -... | ecosystem: Environmental > Terrestrial > Soil > Temperate forest > O...
TCCGCTGCGTTGCAGGTCGCGCTGGGCGGAGCTCTGGTCTTTGCAACTGGAGTGCTGATTGGGAGTTCGTAGCGCCTAGGTTGGGAATTGGCCGATCTATTGTCCCGACGTTTGCTGCGCGGAAAGACGCTGCTTCAGTTGGTTGGCAAATTCTTTGGTCTGGTCGTCGGAGAACCGCAGCTCTCCATCGAGAACCAGCACCAGCCGCCCTGAGTTTTCTTGAAATTGCGCTTTGTGAATGGTGGTGAAATTGTGGGCGACAGCGGGAAGTGCAACCTTTGGATCGGTGCTTTTCTGCAGAGCGGGAAGCAGTGATCCGGCAATTTGTTCGCGCAGCGTCGTGCCGAGAGTGCCGGTGAGGAGCAGATTGCGCAGGAATTCATCGCCTTCGACACGGCGGATCTCAGAGCCGAGACGCAAGTTTGAGTTTTGTTCGGTTGAGGGAATTAACTTGACCTCCAAGGCGCCGTCGCCGACTGCGAGTTCCACAGGACTGTCGGAACCTTGAGGTGGCGGGCATATCCAGCGTTCGTAATGCAGGTGAACCAAGACCAGGCTGGCGGGAGACACGGGAGCGAGCGTGGCATCCTTAATCCAAATACGTTCCCCGCAGCGTGGGGATCGCGTGAGTTGGGAACGGAGAATATCGTTGATGCTTTGCTGCAGATCAGAAAGATCGGCAGTGAGCTTAAGGTTAAAGATGTTTTCGCCATCTGCCACGGAAGTTCGTGAGGCTGTGGCAGACGCCGGAATGGAGACGGGCTGTCCCGCGACTTCGATCGAGCTGGTTACGGGCGGAAGGTTGAAAGTGAGCTCTCGGCCGGCGGAGGGAAGGAAAATGCTCATCTCGTCGGCCAGCGCAAACTGGGCGCTCTGAAGGTCTTCCAGCGCCTTATCAAGATTTGCGGCTGAGCCGGCGATCGCATCAGCGGTCGGAGCCTGAAGCACTCGATCCAGAGTTTTTATTTGGTTGTCCAGCTCAGAATCCGCTTTTGCCAGCCGTTCAGTAATTTCTTTTAATCCGAACTTCTGTGCTGGAGATAGTGCGGCGAGAAAGTTCTGATCTGCGTTGCGCGCTCCCTCAATGGACTTATTGAGGACCGCCGCTTGTTCGGATAGTTCCGAAGACGCGGGAGCTTTCGGCAGAACGGCGCGAAAACTTTGCAGCTGGGCACTGGCAGCCTGAGCATCTCTTACTACGCTTTCGAATGCGGCGCTCTGGTCCTCGGTCGCTTGCATGGCCATGAGACGCTGAAAGTTCTTGAGATCGTTTTCTGAGCTGACGCTGTCCTCATCAGGGTCGCGGCAATCGTAGACGCAAATGAGCGGCCTGCCATGCCCCGGTGTGCCGCGTGCACCTCGCTGGGCTAGCGTTTTGTAAGGATTCGTAAACAGAGCGATGGCACCAATCAGCGCAAGAGCTCGACGGGCAGATAGACCGACAAGGCGAGTTTTTCCGCGGGACATGGGTGAGATCTCCACAAAACTTTACAGTTGGTGCTGCAGGCGAACGGCAGAATATAAATCTGATGCAGGCGGATTCAAATTGGTTGATCTAATTGCAGAGACAAGGTCGCGAGGAGCCCGTGCTCGGCAGAAATTTCCATCCAGACCTCGGCTTCAACTCCCGAAGCTGGACGAAGCTCTTTCCGTTTTCAACTGTCGTAAGAGGACGCGCACTAACATTCCGTCATACCGGATGCCGCTCAGCCGTTCCAGCTCCACCAAAGCTTGGCCGCTGCTCTTGGCCGGCGCGAACGAACGTTCCGTGGTCATGTTCACGTACGCGTCTGCGACCGCTAAAATTCGCGACCAAAGAGGAATCTGCTCGCCCTGAAGGCTTCCCGGGTAACCGGTTCCGTCGAACGATTCGTGGTGATGCTCAACCGCTTTTTGCAGTGAGTCGCTAGCCGGCAAGGTGGCGACAATTTCTCCTCCCACGCGAGCGTGCATTTTTACCAGATGAAACTCCTCGTCGCTGAGCGGGCCAGTTTTGTTGAGAACCCGCTCCGGGACGAATATTTTTCCAACGTCGTGTACGCGCGCGGCGTAAGCGAGGTCATCGACATCTTCCGGTGACAGGTTCAGGGCGCGTCCCATCATTTCGCTGTAGCGAGCAACCATTTCACCGTGTCCGGCGCTGTTGAGTTCGCGCAATTCTGCGGCGCGGGTGAGCGCTTCAATCGCTTCACGCAGAATCTGCACACTGCCTTCTTCGTCCTCGCCCTCTTCACTGCTAAGCTTCCTGAGGGTGCCGATCAGTTCTTCAAGATGCTCGGGACCGGTGTGCTCGCGATGCAGGAAACCTTCGATGTAGCCGGAGATTAGTTGGCGCTGCACTGCGCCGCTCTCGTTGTCCGGGGATTCGTCGCTGCTGGAAACCCGATCGCCTCCGGCATGCTTGGAGATGTACATCCCCGCGTCCGCAACCCGGATGATCTCCTCAGCGGTGAAACCGTGCACTGGAAAGCTGGCCACGCCGAAGCTGCCGGTGATGAGGTGCTCTTGCAGCATGGGGTCGGTCGAGAGCCAGAGGCGCAGACGCTCAGCCAGGGCCTGGGCCTGCTCCACGCCGGTTTCCGGCATGAGAATGATGAATTCGTCGCCGCCATAGCGCGCTACCACGTTCGACTGCCGGCACTTCTGCTCGAGTAGCCGGCCCACGCGAGCCAAAACAAGGTCCCCTTCGAGATGCCCGAGGGTGTCGTTGACTTCCTTGAATTTATCGAGGTCAATGAGCACTACGGAAAAAGGACGTCCGGAGCGAGAAGCTCGCTTCCACTCCGAACTGAGGGCTTCCCAGAAAAAGCGGCGGGTCTTGATGCCAGTAAGACCATCGGTGATGGCAGTTTGCTGCAGCTTTTGAAATACAAACGAATTGTGGAGCGCCGTAGCCAAGAGGTCGGCCAAGGTGTTCATGATCAAAACATCTTCGGGCGAGAACGCATCCTCCTGCCGGCTTTCGACGTTAAGCACGCCCAGCAAGGTCTCACCATACGCGATGGGGATGCAGAGCACCGATCGTGAATCGGGCAGTACGCCTTGCAGTGGATCCTCCCGCGTAGTCTGTACCAGAGCCCACTCGCCGGTTCGCGCTACTCGTCCGAGGATGCCCACGCCGAGTGGAATTCGCGTGCCCATAGCTTTCGCGGTGACGCCGGCTTCGGCCTTGATTTCGATGTCTTTGCGAACGTAATCGAAAATGCCGATACCGATGTGATCGAAGCGGAAGGTTTTCTGGATGTGACCGACAATCTCCAGCAACATCTGTTCGGCGTCTCCACTGGAGATGGCAGTCTTGGAAATATTATTGAGAAATGCGAACTGGCGGGAACGGCGTTGCTCCTCGGCGAAGAGCCGCGCGTTTTCCACTGCCACTGAAACTTGCCCAGCCGCGGTCTGCATCACTTCCAGATCGCGTTGCTCAAAGATGTACTCGCGCTCCGTGCTCAGCACCGCCATTACTCCAGCAGGCTTGCCGCCTTGCAGAATAGGCGCGCCACAGAAAGACTTGGAGGGTCGCGGCGGAATGTAGGAGAGGCCCAGACGCTCGCGAGTTTTTTCCAGATCCGCGCGGATCAGCAGCGGTTGCCCGGTACGAAGGATGTACTCGGTCAGGCCATTGTCGATTTTGCGCGAACGTTTGGGCATAACCTGGCCCTTTTCCACTTCGAATTCGAAGCGGATCTCCTCGCCTTCCTGGAAAGCCACATAAAAATCGGCAGTGTCAAAGATCTGTCCGAGCTCGTTGTAAACCGTGCGCAGAATCTCGTCTTGATCGAGACGAGAGCTGATGGCCTGGCCAATCTGGGTCAGGAGTTCATATTCCTTAGTACGGCGTTGCGCGTTGTGCATGACCACGTAATTTTCCAGGGTCAGGCCAATCTGCAATGCCAAGCCTATTAGCAGCCGCAGGTTCGAGGAACCAAACACCCGGCGCTCGGCATGAGGGAAAATGATCACGCCAAAATTGTGCTCACGAGTCTGCAGGCTGACGGCAGTGATATTGCGAATATTTTCTGCGGCCATTACTTGGCGAAACTGCTCGAAGCGCGCACCTGGAAAAGCGGGCAGGGGTTCCGACATCTCGGCAACATTGTGGAAGGTCACGAACCCGCCACGCCGGTACGCCAGTTCGGCAATGTACTCGCCGGCGCCGCTCTTCTCCATCTTGCTAACTAGCTCTGGCGAAAACCCGCGCTGCACGGAAGGAAGAATCGTACGCCAGCGCTCGGAGACATAGATGGTCGCCCGGCTGGTGGGCAAAGGCGCTACCAGCCGCTCCAGAATATTTTGCAGGCTTGGGATCAGGTCGTCCGCCGAAAGCAGGCGCATCGGGTCGACACCCAAAGTAGAAAAAGCCAGGGCGTTTTCCTGCACTGCGTTGCGCTCGTTCTCAAACAGGACCATCACCATGGCGATGCCGAGCAGCATCTGCGGGATCGGGCCCAGAAAGTTCTGCGCCATTCCGACTACCTGGGCAAAGGGATTGGCCAGCTCTCCGAAAATCATCAACACGGCCCACAACGCCAGGGACATCGCAAGAAACGTAAAGGCCAGCGAATTCACGGTGGAGCGATGCGCGTAACGATAAAAATAAAAAGAGCAATAGAGCAAAACCACGCCCAAACCGATGTCCAGAGGTAAATGCGGATTGGCAGCCGTGTAAGGATGAAACACACCTCCCACAAACTGCGCCTTCAAATTCCACAATGCCAGTGCAACGCCGCACAAGCCCACGGCTATGTCGTACCATCGAAGTTGGAATTTCTGCCGCAGCATCAGCCGCGTAGAAACAAAGATGCAGAGCGCCATCGCCATCAGCAACAAAGAGCTCAAGAACGAAACCAACGCCGACGGTCGATGAACGGCAACCCACGCATCCAGGGCATAGTGCAGGGTGTAGGCCGCCCAACCCAGTTGCCAGGCGCGGAAGTATTGATACCGGCTCTGCTCGTAGAGATAGGTAAACAGAAGGAAGAGCAGCAGGGCCACAAGTCCCGGCAGGGAGACGACGGAGATGGGGGTGATACCGTCCATAGTTTTTAAGAGCAGTTCGTCGACTGCTCATGGTCACACTACATTGAGGAAATCTGCGATCCCAATGTTTTCACACCATACTAGACAAAACAATAGTTTTAGATGAGCACAAAGTGGTCTAAGTCCGGCTCATGGTAACCGCCCAAGGTTACCAAGGATACTTGACCCCGGGGAAGGCGCGGGCGTGACGAAGCCGGTGCCGAGGCTTTTGCACAGGATGTTCGGAAAATGGAACAAGAACGATTTGTTTATTGTGCGAGATTGGCATGGGTGTAAGAAGGGAACTCCGCTTGAGCGGGGCCCTTGCATGGCGGCTCTCCCCCAACCAGCGTGTTTGGGCCCCGCGGCTGGTGTTTCCTCTAGTTTTGCCATTCCACGTAGAAAGTTCGCAGTATAATTTGGGCTATCGGAGGAATATGTATGCGAACTTCGTGCCTCCTGCTTCTTCTGTTGTGCGGATTGTCTTCGGTTAGTCCGGCTAGCGATTCGTCTCGGCAGAATGCGTCCTCAGTGGTGAATTCCTTCAGCTCCGACGGGGTTGGCTCTTCAACGATTGCTGAAGACGATTTCTTCCTGCACCCGCCGAGCGATGGCGCGGATCGCGATGGTTGGGAAGCGAAGCGAGACAGAGATGCGACCTGCTATACGATGCACATCTTCGCAATGAAACGCGAGAGTCCGCGTTCGGATCTGACCGAACCATCCGGAGACTGGACTTGCCAGCGTGCATCGAAATATGGCATGAGGATGGTGGAGGAATCGGGAAAGACGCCGTCACGCTGAGCTCGGATAGGCTCAGGCGTGTTTGGCGCCCGGTTGACCCGGCACTCCTGGTACGTCGCGATGCACATGAAAGACCTGACATCATAAGAACCTGCAGTCGGTGTCATTCCAGTATCAGAAGGCGAAACGAAGACCGGCTGTCGGAGCAAGGTTGTTGTTGCTGAAATAGGGGACGCCGGGACCATGAGGAATCGCGATGGCCAAACCGCCGCTCACCCAGGAATAGGCAATCCCGACAAAACCGTCAAAACGCTTGGTGAAGTGATGATCGACATAGAACGACCCCTCGTTGAGGTTGCCTGCGCAGGAGCTGCGGAAACCGGCTGAGGCCGAGCAGGTCGGAGGAAGACGGAAATCGTTCTGCCGCTGTTGATACCAGGACAAAGTGATTTCGGTTTTGCTGTCGATGGCGTATTTCCCCCCCGTCCACCAGATTTGCACCAACTTTTCAGAATCAAGATTGTTGTCTTCGACCCCGCTCATGATATAGCCGCCCTGGTCCGAGGCGCCGACACCTAATGGGTTGTGCGGGTTATTCTGCCAGATGTATTCGTAGCCGGCAAACAACTTGAACGGGTTCCACGTGTACTTGACGGCGGCCATAACGGCGCGGTTGTCGGTCACAATGCCATATACGGTGTTGGTCGGTCCGATCAGATTGTCGCCGGTGATGGGGTTTGTATTGATGCTGTTGGTGGTCGACTGATATGGCGCCGACAAGCTCTGAGGCCCCAGCAAGGGGTTCAATACGCTGATCGCCTGGTTGTACTGTTGGAAGACGAGGTCGGCAGAGAACTTACCGTAGTTTCCGCCGATGTCGAATCCATAGGCGTTGTTGTGCGCCGATTCCGGCGTACAAGTGGCGGCAGTCCAGCCTCCAGAGCCGGAGTAGCAACCGCCGGAACCGTCGGCGAATTTATACATCGCGCCGAAATGGACTGGGCCATAGGTCAGGCGATACTTCAGGGCGTCGTCCCAGCGCGTGTCCTCGGTGTCGCCGCCGCCAGCCATTGTTCCGTTATACCCAATGTAGGAAAAGGCATAGCTGCCGCCGGCCGGATCGTAAAGCAGCATCACATCGGTGCCGAGAGCGCGCTGACGACCGAAGGTTAGCGTGCCGAAATCCGTGGACGATATACCAGCGTAAATTTCATCATTGAAGGGTTGGCCCGCGCGCGCCCCGTCGATGGCGTATGAATAGCTCTTCCGGGGAAGGCCGTTGTTGATGGTCTGGGTCGCCGACGCGTTGGCGAGCAGGCCGGACTGCGGATTGATGCCAGTTGAAGCGTTGAACACAACCGACCAGCCGGGCAGAAACTCTTCCTTGCCCCTGATGCCCAGACCCGTTTGCTGCAGGTTGTTCGGTGCGACGAGGAATCGATGTTCATAGCCGTTTCGATTCACCAGGGATGCGCCTTCATAGTTGTACCCGTTTTCGGGTAAGCCGTGGCTGACCCAGCCGACGCCAATGTCATACGCACCGTACAGTGTGATCCCGTGCCAGGACAGCGTGCAATCGGTGGTTGCAAACTCGTGGCCGCTTGCGCAGACGTCGGGCGTGCTCCGCTGCATCTTAATGTCGAGCATGGCATTCTCGCCAACCGTCAAGCTAATTCCGGTGCGAGTTTCATTGGCGAACCCTTGTTTCGCTGCACGAATCTCGAAGCGCCCCAGAGGCAGGCTCAGCGCCTGATAGTGCCCTGCGCCGTCGGTTGTGATCGTGCGCGCGTCACCTGTATCGACGTTCTTGACCGTCACCGCGACATCGCGAAGGGCTCCGCCGGCTTGGTCCGTCACTGTGCCGGAAAGGCTCGCTCCCGTTTGGGCCTGGGCAAAGGTTATTGTTGATGCAAGGCAGAGAACGACCGCAGAGAAACACACCGCCAGTCTAGACATTCAGGTCTCCTCCTACCCAAATGATTGTGAAAAAGAATCAGAAGTGTATATCAAATATGTTTGTGATGTCTAATACAACACAGTTTTATGCGTTGACTGCTTCCTCCAAGTTTATACTTGCGAAGGAATTTGCCGTCTTGACCTCATTCTGGGTTGACGATACGATTCGTCCCCATGCAGAGGAAGGGCAAATCCAGAGGGAAGGCCGAAGAGTTGCTGAAGCTTCGGGACGCAGCTTTACAGCTCGGGATCAGCTTTCCCACCATCAAGCAATGGATTTACAAAAAGAAGATTCGCAGCATTCGAACAGCCGGAGGACATCACCGGATTCCGGAAAGTGAAGTCGATCGGCTGCTTTTCAGAACGCGTGGCAGGACGGAACAAGAGCGTAAGGATGTGATCCGACGCGTAAGTGGGAGGAATCAGCTGGTAGGGCGAATCGGCGCGGTTCGCATCAGCGGTCTAATGGCGGAAATAGAAATTTCGATTGGCGGCCAGCAAATCACGTCGATAATTACTGCCCGTTCGGCGCGTGAAATGCACCTTAAGCGAGGGCAGACCGCGGCTGCCCTGATTAAAGCGACTGAAGTGATGATTCTGCGGGTTTGATATGAAACATCGCGGCTCGATTCCCGTGCTTCGAGTGCCGGCGCCTTGTTGGCTGTCGCGACCAATATTTTGGTCGCTGTTTGCTATTTTACTGCTCCGCGCTAATCCGCTGCTTGGTCAACAGCTCACCATTCAAACGGAAGGTGGCAAGCCGACCGTTTTAGCTCGCGCCGATATCGAGGCCTTGCCCCACGTGAAGGTCGCGACGACCGGTTCCGGTTCGTCTGCGATCTTCGAGGGCGTATCGCTGAGGGCCGTGTTGGAAAGAGCCGGGGTTGGCTTTGGAGAAACTCTGAGGGGCAAACGATTGGCGTCATACCTGTTGGTGGAGGCAGCCGACGGCTATCGCGTCGTCATTGCCCTGCCCGAGCTCGATCCTGCGTTCACCGACAAGCAAGTTGTTCTGGCGTTTTTGAAAGATGGCAAGCCGCTGGAGGAGAAAGAGGGACCCTATCGCATTGTCATTCCCGATGAGAAACGGATGGCGCGATGGGTGCGGCAAGTTACGACTCTGAAGATTGTGGACGTGCAGTGACGCGGGTCAGTCTTTCTGAATCATCACTTCGGTCGCTTTGACCACGGCGGTGACAGTATCACCCTTCTTAAGCTTGAGTTCGTCGGCGCTGCGGCGGGTGATGGCGCTCTCGATGAGATTATCTCCGACGCGAACGACCACGTGGGCCATGATGTCGCCGAGCTGAAGTTCTTCGATTGTTCCGCGCAGTTTGTTTCTGGCTGAGATTGGCATGCACCCATTATAGGCCGAGGAGAGAGCAGATGACCGTTCGAAGACTGAGCCTGATCGTGGTTCTGGCAGTTGGGTTTATTTCTCAATGTGCCGCCCAAGAGATTACTGTGGCGGCGGCAGCAGACCTTCAGTTCGCCATGCAGGATGTTGCCGCACGCTATCAAAAGGAAGCCGGAAAGACGGTGAAGGTTATCTACGGTTCCTCGGGCAACTTCTATCAGCAGATTCAAAACGGCGCGCCCTTTGATGTTTTCTTTTCGGCGAATCTCGACTATGCGAAGAAGCTGGAGGATGCCGGGTTGGCTGAACCCGGAAGCTTCTATCCCTACGCAAAGGGCAAGATTGTCATCTGGGTCAGAAACGAGTCGAAGCTCGATCTGAATTCCGGCATGAAGGTTTTTCTTAATCCTTCGGTGAAGAAGATTGCCGTCGCCAATCCGTTACACGCTCCATACGGACAGGCTGCTGTTGCAGCGATGCAGAAGGAAAATATCTACGACCAGATCAAAGACAAATTTGTGCTGGGCGAAAACATTTCACAGACGGCATCGTTTGTGGTCTCCGGCTCGGCGGATGTGGGCGTCGTGGCGTTGGCACTGGCTTTGTCTCCAAATATGAAGGATAAAGGGCGCTATGTCGAGGTTCCCGCCGGCGAATATCCGCCGATCGAGCAGGCGTGCGTCGTGCTTGCCTCGTCAAAGAACAAGGAAGCTGCAAAACAATTTTTGTTGTTCGTCAGGACGGCGGCGATCGGCGATGTGTTGCGAAGCTACGGTTTCGAAGTCATGGGAGGCGGTTCGGCAAAGTGAGCCCCGTCAAGAATGCCTTACTGCATCATTCTCTTCAGGGCGGCGCGCGCTTCCCCGACTTGGGCCAGCTGAGATTGCGAACTTCCGAAATGCGAGAGGAATTCCTGATATTCGTTAATCGCCTGATCGGGTTTGTTGGTGTGTTCGTAGATTTGGCCGAGATAGTAGTGGGAGAGAATTGCGATTAGGGGGAATCGCTGGACCATAGCTCCACCGTTCTCCATATCGCGATCAAGCCGGAACACCAGACGAAACTCGGCTTCAGCCGACGGGAAGTCGTTGGTCAATTGATGAGCACGAGCCTTGAGAAAGGTTAGATAGGGTTCCTGAAGATTGGGAATGCTGCTGGCCCGGCTCAGGGCCGTTTGGCCGTCACCGTTATGCACTGCGGCGCTCATATCAGAATAGGCCTGTAAAATTTCAAGGGCACGGGGCGCGACTGAAGGATGGCTTGCCGCGAATCTGTGCAAACTTTCCTGTGCCGCGGATGAATTTCCCGCCATGGTTTGCAAGAGTGCGATAGTCCCGAGTTGCTCGTCATCCAAGCTCTGCTGTTGCGCAAACGCGAGAGCAGAGGAAGCCTGTCCGAGCAAGATCGACAGGACGGCAAATCGCTGTAACTGGCCCTCCGCCGCCTCGTTTTGTTTTGCGCGCCCGAGTTGCGTCACCGCCTGTCGATAACTGGCGAGCGCGCCTTCCAGGTCTCCACTCGTCTGCTTAAACTGCGCCTCGAAAGCTGGAGCATAAAGCCGGGACAAAGGCGACGCGCGTTGGGCAAATTGCTGGAAGGCAGCATTGGCGACGTCGGGTTTCTTTTGATCGTTGTAAACGACGGCCAGCTTCAGATATTCGAAATACTCGCTGAAGTCTGGTTTCAGCTCGAGCACCTTGCGGTATGCGGCGACGGCGTCGTCATCGCGACCTGCCATGAAGAGAATATCGCCGCGGCTGTCGAACGGGTTGGGATCGCCGGGACGAATCGCCATATAGGCATCATTGGCAGCCAAGGCGCCGTCGAAGTCCCCCCATTTGGCAAGTACGTAGGATTTGAAGTTGAAAAGTTCTTCGCTCTTAGGATCCAGGGCCAGGCCTTGCTGGAAGATTTGGAGCGCCTGGTCTTTCTTGCCGAGGTGCGCCACGCTGGAAGCATAAAGAGCGCGGTCCATGGTCGCACGAGGGAATTCTGAGACCAACTGTTGACGAGCGGCAAGCTCGGCTTCTGGATCCCGGCTGCGGGCGGCATCGATCGCCTGCAATGACAACAGCTCGTATCGCGGCAAGCGCGATTGCAGTTGATCGACTTTGAGTAAGAGCTCATTGGCGTGCCGCAGGTCGCCCTCAAGGGCATATTGATTGGCGAGTCGCATGAGGGCCAGAGCGAACTGCGGGTCTAAGCGGACGGCTTCCTCAAGTTCGCGGATGGCGTCGCTGGTGAGAAAACGACGACCATAGTCGACGCCTAACTGGTAATGCCGGTAGGCCTCGACGTTGGAGGTGGAAGCCTGCTCGATCTCGGGCGCCTTTTGGGGAACATCGGAGACGGGCAGAAAACTTCCGGCGATGTTCGCGGTGAGGCGGTCCACCATGCTGAAGATGCTCTGCACGTCTTGCCCTTCCAGCTTGTCGGAAAACAGGATCTGCCCGGTGCCGGTGTCCTGGGCGCGCACGTCGAGGCGCAATGTATTTCCGATCTTCAACAAGCCTCCCGTGATGTAGGCATCGGCGCCGGCGTCGCGGGCGGCTTTTTGCGCCTGCGCCGGATCCATCGATTGTCCGTCTTTGCTGGCGCGTTGCACGGCGCCCATCACGCGCTCGGTGGAGAGCACATCCAGTCCTTTCACCTGAGCGAGATTTGTGGTGAGCATGTCGGTGAGGCCGTTGTCGAGCCAGTTGAGAGACTGATCCTGCGAAAGGTTGGAGAAGTACAGGACGGCGATGGATTTGTGTCCTTGAACACTGGCCAGATGAGCGCGGCGTCCGTGGAAGAACCAGAAAGCCGCGGACGCAGCAACAATCAGGATGGCGACTGCAGCCACAGCCAGCCATGTATCTTTCCGCGCCGGAGCGGCCGCTGTAGTCTGAATTAAGGGCGCTGGGACGGCTGGGCTTCGTGACGAAGATTCTTTCGCGCTCGGTGCGGTACGCGTCGGCTCTCCGGATGAAGGAGTGATGGCCGACATAGAGATGGTAGGCGCATCTTCGAAGACCGCGCTCTTGCCGGACTCCGTGTCTCGCTTCAGTCTCTGAAGATCCGCCCGCATCTCGGAGGCGTGCTGATAGCGGAGATTACGATCTTTCTCCAGCGCCTTATTAATAATCTCTTCGAGCTTGGGCGGAAGATCAGGGTTGAGGCGTACCGCGGGCACGGGAGCCTTACGCAAGATGGATTCGAAAATTGCAGCCGTGCTGTCGCCGCGAAACGGCAGCGTGGCGGTGGCCATTTCGTAAAGCACGACGCCGAAAGAAAACAAATCTGTACGAGCGTCGAGTTCTTTTGCCCGCGCTTGCTCGGGCGACATGTACGCCACAGTTCCCAGCGTGCTGCCGGGGCTGGTGAGATGCTGCTCGCTGATGGCGGTTGCGCTGGCATCCAGCGGGTCGGATT
>Ga0206874_1242_pt1 | contig 12483 bp, 8 predicted proteins | sample Alteio_BWOrgCont_12_FD_152629 | JGI IMG/M metagenome (GOLD analysis project Ga0206874, IMG submission 152629) | Enriched cells from forest soil in Barre Woods Harvard Forest LTER site, Petersham, Massachusetts, United States -... | ecosystem: Environmental > Terrestrial > Soil > Temperate forest > O...
TCATACATCACAAATATATTGGTATGCTGCAGCGTTGCTTTAAAAAACACAGTGGCTATTGGGTATGATGAAAAGGTAACATTGGCGCCATTATAAAATTGCCCTAAGCCCGTAGCATATGATGGCGCCAGGTATTCGGTATTATAGCGTACATCAATACCTAAGTTCGAATTTAGCACATTGAATAGAAGTATTTTATAATAAAGACTGCTATAATTATATACCTGGGGTGTGCGCAATACATCTGTATTGTTGGTTTTTTGATAAACTATAAAATTGTCGAAATGCCATCTGCGCCACGAAAGCGTTTTACCAAAGCTAACTTTAAGCAAACTAATATCCGATGCAGACTGGGTTGGTTGTGCATCAATACCCCCGGGTTGTGCAGAAAAATATAAATAGTCAGTTAATAAAAAATATTCGGCTTTTAAATCCAGTTTCAATAAATCGTTTATATAATTAAATGATATACTGTTTGTTTTTTGATTATGAAACTGGTCATGAAAAATAAAGTGGTTCGAGATCCAGTCGGTATACGCTAGCGGAGGCGAACTGCTTTGCGAATATCCTTCAAATATAATTCTGCCCGCCTTTTTACTACCTGCAAGCGTTAATTTAGCATCGTACAAAAAATCGCCGGCATCACGGCCCTGGGCAATCTGTTGCAGATCGGCCTCAAACAATAATTTATCACTGAAACGGTAACTTGCTTTTGCTTTAAGGGTTATATCCTGGAACGATTGTGTCTGTACCTTAGTAGCCTGCACAACCTTAGCGCCATATTGATTTAAAACGGTATCCCCTACATATTGCGTTACATGGTAATAATCCTGCGTGAGCCCGACATCCAGTTTGAGCTCGTTTTTTATCGATTTACTGCGGAGATAGAAACTATAGGAAAAATCATTCTGCAGGTGCTGGACATTGAGCGAATCCCTGGAATAATTAGAGCCATAATAATAGTCAGGAAACACATTGTAAGTATCGATATCATTCTGCAGGAAATTATATTTCTTTATATTGTAATTAAACGTATAAGCCACGCGCTGCGTGGGTAATATATTAGCATTACCCTTTCCTTTTTTTACGCTGTCAATGTGGCCTATATAGTAAAACTGTTTTAAATAAAATCCGGTGCCCTTCCAGGTTTCATAGGTGTTTGGCAATCGTACTTGTTCAGATGATTTATCTATCGATCCGGTTACATAAATGGAATCGTTAAGTATGGAACCCGATTCCGGAGATTTCAAATTATTATAAATCAGGTTTGATAACAAATTATACCGTTTGTTTTTTGATTCGTACCAGGCAAAAGCGGCGGCATTAACATCGCTCACATTTTGGCCTAACACCTTACTGCTATAAAACCCCTCCGAGCCTATATAATTTAAATTAAAGCCAATATTAAGCTGATGATTAACATTTTGAGTATGTGTTACTTTAAACACCTGCTCAGCAAGGCCGAAAACACCAACCAGGTAAAGATCAGTATATGGGACACGCGCCCTATAATAATTTATATCCTCGGGGTTCAGGAAATAGGCATCCAAAGTGTGCAGGCCCGCATCGAACCCAATACTTCGCGATGGCTCAAACAACAAGCTCCTTGCATCCGTACCCAGGTTACCCAAACTTATTTTAGGCGTGCGGGGCTGACTAAGTACACTATAGTTCTCAAAGTTTACCAGCCCGGTATCTAAAGGCAATAGCTGCGTGCTGTCTCTCAGCAACCTTTCGTTAGTTACCTTTATAAATTTCGAGTTAAAAACTACGGTATCTTTCTTTTTGTCCAGGCGTTTGCGCAAAGAGTCCAGTTCTTCGTCGGCTGTCAGCGTTCTTTTGGTGCCTGTGGTATCACGTAAGTTAAGGCGGTTTCCCTGCCCGTTATTCGGGTTATTAGTACTCCCCGGATAGTTGCCACCCGGATAATTAGGATTATTGGTTGACTGCGCAAAAGTTGCCTGCGCTAAAACGCAGATCAACAATAACAGTATATATTTTAACTTGTCAGGCATTAAAGACCGGCTATCAATTTTTTAAGTATCAGTGTCATTTTTGGTTCGGCTTCATAGGCTACTGCCAGTATATCTTCAACCGATACAGGCTGTAATACATCAGAAAAACCCTCATCAGTCAGTACCGATATTGCAAATACAGGCAACCCCATATGGTTGGCCACTATTACTTCGGGTACGGTACTCATTCCAACTGCATCACCGCCAATTATCCGTAAATATTTATACTCGGCTTTTGTTTCCAGGTTTGGGCCGGTTACAGCAACATAAACTCCCTTGTGGCACACAATATTGTTGGCTAACGCTATATCTAATGCTTTATCAATTAAAGTGCGTTTATAGGCTTCACTCATATCCGGAAAACGTGGCCCAAGTTCTGTCTCATTCCGGCCAAGCAGTGGATTATCTGGCTGCAGGTTAATGTGATCTTCAATCACCATCAAATCGCCTTTTTTAAAATCAGGATTCAGAGATCCGCTTGCGTTTGATACAAAAAGAGTTTTTATGCCCAGCATTTTCAATACCCTTACCGGTAGGGTTATTTGCTGCATGCTATACCCTTCGTAATAATGTAAACGGCCTTGCATGGCAACTACCTTTACACCGGCCAGTGTACCAAAAATTAACTTGCCGGAATGAAACTCCAATGTAGAGATAGGGAAATCAGGGATGTTGGAGTACATCAGCTGCTTTTCAACCTCAATTTCCTTTACCAGGCCCCCAAGGCCGGTTCCTAAAATTATGCCAACTTCGGGTACAAAATCGCCGATGCGGGTTTTAATATATTCAGTGGTTCGTTGTATGCTCTCTAACATATTCAGTAACAAATTGATCAAACTGCGGGCCGCTTCCGTTTAAAAACTCAACCCTTATAGGTAACACAAAAACAGGTAATGGCGGTGTTGCTTTAAACCAGGATTCTTCTAAACGCTGCGCATCCTTTTCTGTTGTAATAATTATTTTTTTTTGCGATTCACAAGCCGAAAACTCAGCGACAAGTTTAGTGATATTTTTTATGGTAAACGGGTGATGATCGGGATAATTATGATGAATGATATGGGAAGTTTGCCCGTTTAAATATTTTACCAGCGGTGCTGCGTTGGCAATGCCTGTCAGTAAAAATACGGTAGTATCTTTATCAATCTTAGCTTCAGCTAATTTCCTCTGCATATCTTCCATAGGCTGGTAAGCTATGGATGTAAAATATAAAGCCTGGTAAGGAAGCGGATCAACTTTGCGGGCAACTTTGGTCATTTCACTTTCTGTAAGCTTTGGGGGACATTTAGTTACGATGATTACCTGTGCCCGCCAGCGACCGCTGAAAGGCTCCCGCAGGTTACCGGCAGGTAATAATAAATGAGGCTCATTAATACGGTTATAATCAAACAGTAAAATACTAAGTCCCGGTTCAACTGCCCGGTGCTGGTAAGCATCATCCATTAAAACCAGGTCATGGTCCGGTAGTAGCTTTTGTATCCCCTCTGCCCTATTTTCACAAACAGCAACCGTAATATCCGAAAATTTATGTTTGAACTGGGCGGGCTCATCGCCAATTTGGGTAGCGAGCGTTCCATTTGGAACATAAGGGACGATTGGAACGATTAACTCTCGATTCTTGTCTCTTGATTCTTGACTCTCGATTCTTGACTCTTGATTCTTATCTCTTGATTCTTGACTCTCGATTCTTGACTCTTGATTCTTGTCTCTTGATTCTTGTCTCTCGATTCTTGACTCTTGATTCCCACTTCCAGCCACCAAATACCCTTTAGTTTTTCGCCCATATCCCCTGCTTAAGGTTGCCAGTTTATAGTTATTTTTTAATAAGCGGATTAAATATTCCGTCATGGGGCTTTTGCCGGCGCCGCCCACATCAAGATTACCTACTGATATTATAGGTTTTGTAAATTTATAGCTTTTAAACGCTCCGGAATCATAGCACCAGTTACGGATAATAACCACCAGGCCATATACTAACGAAAACGGGAACAAAAGCCAGCGCAGGTATTTCATTTGGCTGTAAAGATAGGAAAACGGCTTTAGTTCGTGGGTGTAGATTGCTTTACAATTGGAAATGTAGTAAAGCGAAAGACTTACGAAGTTTAACTCGAAGTGTTTGTTTCCAGCGGCCTCGTTGAGGGCTATGCCGTTTAAAAACTTCGTAAGTCTGGTATAATATAGATTTACTTCAATATCTCCGTTACCGGCAACAATTTCTCATCAATCTTCCCATCCACTATCGAAACATAATAAGTATTGCTTTTGTCATCGCAAGCTACGGACCGGATGTATTTTTCATTTTCAAATACTATCCCGGCCTTGTCATCAATAGCATAACCCGGAGATAGTTTTCCTTTTAAAATATTATCGAAATAAAGCGGTTTACGCAAAGGTTCGCTGTGGTAATGCGGGCAATGACTGGTTCGAATAAAACCCAAACATTTTACAATAGAAAGGTCTTTAGGCCTTGAATCGGTAGTGCCACCCTGGAACCAGCATAAAGAGCCGGCACTGCCGCCGCTCAATATAATGCCTTTGTTGTATGCTTTCCGTAATACGGTATCAATACCCTGAGCCTTCCACACAGCCATCATATTCAGCGTATTGCCGCCGCCAACAATTATAGCATCCATGCTTAGCAAATTATCTTCAAAAGTTTTTGGTGAAGTATAAGATGCAACAAATGCTTTTTGAACATAAGGGCGCATTGGCAGGTCCTCGCATATGGAATACCAATTGGCAATAGTACCGGCATCATCACCCGACGCAGTTGGCATAAAACATATTTTTGGATTTTCTTTTTTTGTAAGGGTGATCACATAGCGCATAAACTGTTTGGTATATTGACCGCCATAAGCAAAAATTGTATGTGTAGCAGCGCCGGTTGAATTAACCTGGGCGCTGGCAGCAAAACTTGTCATTAGTATTAAAGCTATTAAGTAAATTTTCTTCATACAGGTTGTCAATTATAGTAGGGAAAAGGTAAATATATATGGTCTGAATCAGAATTCACAGAATTTTTAAATTTTCAGGATGTAAAATGTTTGGGAATTAAGGGCAAACGCATTAAAATAATGTATAAATCAGGTCAATTATCAGCGTAATTAGAGGAGGCTCCGATGGAGCCCTGGCCGGGGAAGACAATATTTTCTATAAACACGAGACTCCCATGGAGTCTGACAATTCATTAGTTCCATGGGAGTCTCGTGTTTATAGAAAATAAGCTTATTACTCTCCCATCGGAGCCCCCTATAGAAGCCATGCATATATGTGCAATTTTTAATGCATTTTCCCTGTTTGGGGAATCAGCTATCAATGATAAATTTGAGACTTTACACATCTGATTAAGCTAATTCTAAAATCCTGCAAATTCTGATTCAGACATTAATTAAGCAATTTTTATCTACCTTCAATCATCGTATGTTAAACAAAACCCGGATGCAGTACAGTAAATACTTCAACAATTATCTTTTCCGTTGTGTGCTGGGTGTGGCTATTTGTTATCTTTTATATATCGAATTTCCGCAGTATCCCCTTAGCTGGAGCATTGTTTCGGTGGCGCTTGCAACTGATGCAGATAACGATAACAAGCTTGCCCTTGAGCGTATGGAGGCAAATTTGCTCGGCGGGTTGGTTGGTTTGCTATTATATTTTTTACCCTTGCCCGATTTATTGCTTATTTGTATTGGCGTAGCTGTTACTATTATATTGGGCCGGTTGCTTAAATTGGATGTTTCGCTCCGTTCGGCCATTGCAGCGCTGGTAATTATTTTTACCCGCGAAGAATATTCAAAAAGCTGGACAATTGCGCTGGAAAGAGTTGGCTGCGTATTAATAGGCTGCCTGGTAGCAATGGCACTTACCCTATGTGTTAATCTTTATAGGAGAGGTGAAAGGCGAAAAGTGTCATGATGCTACCTAACCTCCAATCACTAACCTCTAATCACTAATTCAGAACCTTTTACCTCCTTTCTCAAATCTCTTGTAACATTTTGTTACACATAGCATCTAAATTATACAAAATTCCAAAAAAGAAAAACGGCCCGAATAAACAACAATTACTAAATTTGTAAAGCCGGTAAATCTAAAATACAATCAAAAAAACATCATGAAGAAAATACTAATTGCACTAACCTCAGTAATGTTACTTTTTTCGGCCTGCAACCAAAATCCACCGCAGCAAAATAATGTAACTATCGAAAACACCGGTCCTGCCGGTTTTGATGTAAATAAGCTGGCCTCATTGGTTAAAACAAGCACTAACCCGCAGGCGCTCGAAAAAGCTATTAACGATCCAAACAACCACATCAACAACCTTGATTTGGATAAGGATGGCAATATCGATTACCTTAAAGTTGAAGAAACCGATAAAAACAGGTTAAAGGTAGTTGACGATGTAAGCGCAGGCGATTCAGTAACGGTAGCCCGTATTAAAGTTGATCCGTCTGCCGATAACAGCACCGCCGATTTAAGCGTACAGGGCAATCCCCAATATGTTGGCGACAACAATTATTACCACTCGTCATTTTCATTTACCGACCTGTTACTGTTAAGCTACCTGATGCGGCCGCATAGCTATTACATGCCGATGTATCACTACGGCTACTATCCGTCATATTATTCACGGGTGCGTACGGTTACTAATTTCAGGACTACTACATCTCCTTCTATGTCATCAAGGATGAACAGTCGCAGCAGTTTGAGTAACCCGGGCAGGTCGCAGCGTTCATTCAGTACCCGCAGTTCATCATCAGTACGCAGCGGCGGTTTCGGACACAGCAGCAGCGGCCGGTCAAGCTTTGGGCGCAGTCGTGGCGGTTTTGGACGCAGGAGATAATACAGACATTAATATTCTCAATTGGGACAAATTTTACCAATTGATAGCGAAAATTTGCAATTAATTGCGCTAATTAACATTTACTAACATAAAACATTAAATTTTTGATACTATGAGCATATTCGACAGGTTATTCCGCATAGGCCAGGCAGAAGCTAATGCCGCGGTTGATAAATTAGAAGATCCGGCTAAGATGGCTGATCAAATCCTTCGTGAGTTGAGATCCAATTACCAGCAGGCCATACAGGGCGAAGCCGAAATTAAAGCACTTGCACTCCAACATCGCGCAAGCGAATTAAAATACCGCAACAGCGCCGACGATTGGGAAAAAAAGACCAATGAACTGTTAGACAGGGTTGAAACCAAACAACTGGACGAAACCAAAGGCAATGAGCTTGCAGCCAAAGCTGCTGATGCCCACCAGGCTGCCGCAAACGAGGCCGACCAGTTTGCTGCAATGGCCGAAAAAGAAGAAAGCGCCCTTGCGGTGATGGATTTGAAAATAAAACAAATTAAGGATCAGATCAGCCAAACAGAGAACCAGGCACAACTGATAAGCTCACGCGCAAAAACAGCTGAAGTATCTGAAAAAATCAACAAAACATTATCAAACGTTGATACCGATGGCTTGATGGCCACACTGAAACGCATGGACGAAAAAGCTTCGGCACAGGAGTTTCGGGCTGCTGCTTATGCACAGATCGAGGATTCGACCATGTCAACCGAGCAGGAAATCAACAAAGCTTTAGGTGCTGGCTCGTCATCAAACGCACTGGAAGCTATTAAAGCAAAGAGGACTAAATTGTTGAATTAATTCAACAGGCGCGCTTTACCCTCTTTGCCGCTCGCGGCAGAGAAGGTGGTCGAGCGAAGCAAAGACCGGGTGAGTCAACTATACGGGCAGCATTAGCGCTAATGCACTGGCGGGCGTTGACTTACCCCAACATCGCTGCGCTCGTTGACCCTCTCTTCGCCTGCGGAGTAAAGAGGGTAGGAAAAAAAACAAACAATTACAATCTATTTTGAACCATACCCATGTTTTTAACAGACGATAATAAAAAATCCTTCAAAGCCATCATTCTTTTGGATGAGATGATAAACGGCACCCACCAGTTTCAAACCATTGACAACGGCGACGATAATGTACTGGAGCCGCTGTTTATTGAGCTGATGTCGAAAGGATATGTACAAACCGCAGGGGCTAATTACCAGATAACCGGCAAGGGGCAGGATGTGTACAGCACCTTTATGAAACGGTATACCGAATACTTAAAAGTGTATGACATTTTTAGTTATGTAGACCTGGAAAAAGGTGAATTTGCCTTTGACCGTTATTTTGATTTTAATAGCGACGATGCCTGGGCCGATTTTACAAACGACGACCGTTTCGACGATTTACGGATAGCCGTTGCCATATTTAAAAAGATCGATCCGGCCGAGATCGTATTCATGTCGTTCATTAACGAAAACCGTTTTGATACAAGCTCTACAGGCTGGCAAATGGACCTGATGTCGGACAACGACTGGGCCGAAATTGAGGATATCTGCAAAACCGCTATCAAACCCGAAGAAGTTGGCGAAGATGCCATGGTTGATATGATTGGCCAGGGCTCTGAGTTAATGATAAAGCTGTTGCAGGAAGAAATTAAACAAAATGAAAACAGCGAAGACTACAACAGCGGCGATACCATTGTTGAAGAGGAAACTGTGGAATATTACGAGCCCTACTACGATCCTTACTATGTTTCGCCGGTATGGTTGCTGCCACTTTTTTTGTGGTAAGGTGAGTTGATTAGATTTGACAACTTTTAAAAAGTTGTCAAATCTCTCAGGATGATTAAACTTACAAAGTTTTTTTAATGTGAAATGAAAAATACATAGTAAATTGCTCATAGCTTTTAACTGACCAATGCTATGAAACAAAAATTGCTGCATGTATTATGCCTGCTATTGTTATTCTCTACCTACAATGCTGAAGCCCGGCAAAATTCCAAACAAAAACCGGAATTTAAAATCTCATTTCCATCCGCGATAAGCGGGCAGCCGCTTACCGGCCGCATGTTCCTGGTAATTTCACGTACCGATAGCATTGAACCCCGGTTGCAGGTCGGCCGCTATGGCACACAATTTTTCGGGATCGATTTTTCAAATCTTAAACCATCGCAACCGGTAATTGTGGATGAATCGATATTGGGATATCCCATTAACGCCTTTAAAGATATTCCGCCAGGCGAATATTATGTACAGGCGGTATTAGATAAATACACCGAATTTAAACGATCAGACGGCCACACGCTGTGGATGCACATGGACCAATGGGAGGGCCAGGATTGGCGCCGTTCGCCCGGAAATGTTTATAGTAAGGTAATAAAAGTATCTATCAATCAACAAAATGACCAGCCGGTTGTACTGGAGACGGATAAGGTTATCCCGCCAATACAGATTCCCGCCGATACCAAATGGGTTAAACATATTAAAATAAAAAGCGGGCTGTTAAGCAAATTCTGGGGGCAGCCAATTTACATTGGGGCAACCATACTTTTGCCAAAGGGATACGATGAAAATCCGGGAAAACATTACCCTACGGTATATGAGCAGGGCCATTTTTCGCTTTCTGCACCGTTCCGGTTCAAAGATGATCCTGAAAATGAATTTTATAAAGACTGGACCTCCGATGGTTTCCCGGGGTTTATTGCTGTTACCCTCCAACATCCATCGCCATATTTTGATGATTCGTATGCTGTAAATACGGTCAACAACGGCCCTTACGGGGATGCCATTCACAAGGAATTGATTCCTTTAATTGAAAAACAGTTTCGTTGTATAAAAGAAAGCTACGCCCGGTTGTTAACGGGCGGGTCAACTGGTGGCTGGGAGTCGTTTGCCCTACAGGTTTTTTACCCTGATTTTTATGGCGGCACCTGGTCATTATATCCCGATCCGCTTGATTTCAGAAATGTAGAAGGCATTAACGTATACGAGGATAAAAATGCCTTTTATAAAGAATACGAATGGTATAAGGTACCCACTATAAATACCCGCAACCATATCACCGGTGATGTACGGCTAACATCTCAGCAACGCATCACTATGGAGCTGGTTAATGGTACCAAAGGTCGTTCGGGCGGGCAGTTGGATATTTGGAGCGCTGTTTTCGGCCCGCTTGGAGATGACGGCTATTTTAAACCGCTTTTTGATAAACAAACCGGGGCAATGGACCCCAGCGTGGCAAAATACTGGAAAGAAAACTTCGACTTGCGTTATTATCTCGAAAAAAACTGGACCACTGTTGGCCCCAAACTGGTGGGCAAACTAAATATTTACTGCGGCCGGATGGACGATTTCTTCCTGAATTTTGGTGTGTATCATATGGAAGATTTTTTAACCAAAACCACTAATCCATATTACGGAGGCTCGTTCACTTATGGCGAAAGAGGCGGTCATGGCTGGCAGCCTTACTCAGACGGGCAGTTGCTGCGGGTAATGGCAGAACACATTAAGAAAGTACATCCGGATAATTAGTAAAGGAGATTGATGAGCAGATTTGACAACTTTTTAAAAGTTGTCAAATCTTAAGCCTTCGATCATCAAACTTACGAAGTTTTAAAAACTTCGTAAGTTTTTTCCGTTGCCAATGTCTTTACTCACTCTTCAACGCTTTAATTGGATTAGCAATAGCTGCTTTAATAGATTGAAAGCTCACTGTAAATAAAGCTATTACAATAGCAACTATCCCCGCAAGGGCAAATATCCACCAGCTTATAATTATGCGGTAAGTAAAATCCTGCAGCCATTTGCTCATGGCCCACCAGGCAATTGGCGAGGCTATTACAATGGCGATGAGCACCAGTTTAACAAAATCCAGTGAAAGCAGCCGGGTAATGCTTTGTACGCTTGCACCCAAAACTTTACGTATGCCAATCTCCCTGCTGCGCTGTTCGGCCATAAAGGCGGCCAATGCAAATAGACCTAAACATGCAATAATAATGGCAAGTATAGCAAAGCTGGTAAATATGCTGCCGGTACGCTGTACATCGGCGTACATATTGGCAAAGCGTTCGTCCATAAAATTAAAACGGATAGGCTGCCCGGGCGAAAGCTTGTTCCATGCCGACGTTATTTCGGCAATACTATGCTGCACATCGCCGGTGTTTATTTTTACCGATACGATAGACGGACTAAGCCCCTGGAACAAAACCAACCCTCCAATTTCGCTGCGAAGCGATTCAAAGTTAAAATCCTGCACTACACCTATTATCCGCAATTTATCATCACCATGGGTAATGAGCTTTCCTACCGGGTTTTTAAGGTTTAAGTTTTTAGCCATTGTTTGGTTAATAATTACGCCTTGCGGATCTCCCTGGCCAACCGGCGAAAAATTAACACCTTCTAAAAGCTTTATGCCAAAAGTTTTTAAGTAATCTTCGTCAGCAATCCAAAACTGGGTACCAACACCTGTTTCAGTTTTCGATTTTCCATAGTTATACATGGTGTTGCCATTTCTTTTGGTGCCATCTATCGGTAAATAATCGCTTATAGAAACGCTTTTTACCGCCGCTAACTTTTTCAGATCTTCCTTTAAATTTTTAACGCCGGCATCGCCCAATGTATTGGTGCCCTGTATCAGCACTACCTGGTCCTTATCAAAACCGAGCTTTTTATTAAGGATGTAGTGCATTTGGTTATAAATAATAAAAGTACTGATGATAAGTATGATGGATGTTGTGAATTGAAAAACCACCAGCCCATTGCGTAACAGGCTGTTTTTGCTTCCTGCCGCTATAGCGCCTTTTAATACGCTGGCAGGTTTAAATGATGAAAGGTAAAATGCCGGGTAAACTCCCGCAAATAATCCCACAATAAATGCTGATACCAGTATTATTGGCATAAAACCCGGCGACAACCATGGCATGGCTAATGTTTTTGCGGCCAGCACGTTAAAATAAGGCAGCAGTATCCAGGCCAGTATTAAACCTATTATAAAGGAGAGTACACTGTACAATAATGACTCGGCTAAAAACTGGTTAATAAGACTTATGCGGGTTGAACCGACAACTTTGCGCAACCCAACCTCTTTAGCCCTGTTGGCCGATTTGGCTGTAGACAGGTTAACAAAATTAATACAGGCAATAGTCAATATAAAGGCCGCTACAGCACCAAAAAGCCATACAAACCGGATGTCGCCATGTGGAAATTCGTCCTGCATATTGTATGAGTATAAATGTATGTCGCTTATCGGCTGCAGCTTAAATGATAGCTTTTTTAATTCTGCTTCGGCACCTTTATAACTGATGCTTAGCAAGGCAGGTAAAAGATAATTCTTTTCTATATCTGTAGTTATCTTCTTTTCTAACTCGGCAACGTTAGTTCCCGGCTTAAGTAACAAATAATCCGGATAGTTACTGGCGTTCCAGTTAGTTTGCTCGCCTTTGTAAAACTCAACACCGTTAAGCGTCAGTAAAAAATCATACTTTACCAGGTGCGATGTTTCAGGGATATTTTCCATTACGCCGCCAATTGTGTAAGGTTTGGTTTTATCGTTATTTAAAAACATTACCTTGCCCACGGGGTTTTGATTGGGGAAATACTTATCAGCCTTGCGTTTTGATATAACCATGGTATTGGGTTCGGCAA
>Ga0206874_1243_pt1 | contig 12479 bp, 12 predicted proteins | sample Alteio_BWOrgCont_12_FD_152629 | JGI IMG/M metagenome (GOLD analysis project Ga0206874, IMG submission 152629) | Enriched cells from forest soil in Barre Woods Harvard Forest LTER site, Petersham, Massachusetts, United States -... | ecosystem: Environmental > Terrestrial > Soil > Temperate forest >...
CCACAAAAGAAAAGCAGCAACAGGCACAATTTGAACAACGCCTTGTCGACGAAAAAAAACAATTACAGGCAATAATTGAACAATCTTTAAGGAAAAGCATAGGATCCGATTATGAGAACCAACTGGTGATATTGCAAAATGCCAAAAAAGAATCGGACGAAAAATTAAAAGAATCACGACTAAAAGAGCTGGAGTTTTTGCAAAAGGAAAATGCATTAAAACAGAAAGAAGAGGAACTTGAACTTTCTGTACAGCGTAAGCTACAGGAGCAACGAAATGAGCTGACCGAGCAGATAAGAAAACAGGAGCTGGAAAAGTTCAGTCTGAAAGATATCGATTACCAGTTACGGCAAAAAGAACTGGAAAAACAGCTGGAAGACCAGAAGAAGCTGGTAGATGAAATGAAACGCAAAGCCGAGCAGGGCTCCAAGCAGCTGCAGGGCGAGGTGCAGGAATTGATACTGGAAGAATTGCTGCGCGATAATTTCCCTTTTGATGTGGTAGGCGAAGTTGGCAAAGGCATCCGCGGAGCGGATTGTATACAAACGGTGCGCAATCAATTCGGACAGGAATGCGGTCGTATTATTTATGAGAGTAAGCGAACCAAAGATTTCTCGATGGACTGGATCGATAAGCTTAAAAAAGATATGCGGGCCATAGGTGTGGATGTTGCCGTGATTGTTACCCAATGCTACCCGAAAGGGATGGATTGCTTTGGCGAAAAGGATGGCGTTTGGATCTGTTCGTTTGATGAAGTTAAGGCGGTATCGTACATATTGCGCGATGGCATTATTAAACTGGCCAACCTGGCAAAAGCACAGGATAACAAAGGCGATAAAATGCACCTGCTGTACGACTATTTAATAAGCAACGAATTCAGCGAGCAATGGAAAGCCATCCGCGAAGGCTACATGAGCATGCGCATATCCATACAAAAAGAACGCGATGCCATGGAAAAACTATGGAAGGCCCGTGAAAAGCAACTGGAAAAGGTATTACTGAATGCCGCCTATATCAAAGGCTCCATAGAAGGCATTGCCGGCAATGATATGATCCATTTGGATTTGGGGGATGATGAAGCTTTGTTGCTGGAGTGAGATGTTAGCTAAAGCATCAAACAACCCGTGAAAACACCCTAATTATTTTTAATGTATAAAAGAGAATAATTCCCAAACTAACTAAATTGCTTAAGCTATAAGCCCGGCTACATCCATCAAATAAGCCGTGAACCAATCCGGCAATATAACAGCGGGCACCGAAGATGTTACTACGCCTGAATTTAAAGTAGCCAAAATAATATGCTGTATTTTAGAGGTGTCAATAATGGTTAAATGATCAATAAACCTAAAATTACGGTTAAGCATTTCCAGGTTTCCTATAAAATTCGCCTCGATGGTAAGGCGGTCAACAAAATGCCCACCCTTGGCAACCCGGCCAGTAACGCGGACCTGGGAGAGATCGGGATTTGTTAATCCTAAAAAGAGTAAAATGTATTTCGTAACCGGCTGCCTTAAACCTGCGGGGTGTATCCCATGTAGCATCATTTGTAAAATGGCCCTCATACACAAAAGTCTCGTTGTTGTTTAGGGCATTGGCCGTAAGCTGGTCGAAAGTATCTATAACATGTTGTAATGCCAGGTTTTTTGCTTCCTTTGGCGACCGGGTGACTTCGGGAAATAGCTCATGCAGTTTTTTTACATATAAAAGATCGCCGTCGAATATGGTATAGTTGTTACGGATATGTTCGGGCAGATAACTGGCTCCGACAGTGGATTTTCCGGCCCCGTTTGAACCTGTTATAATATAAAGCGAAGGCACGGGAATAATAAATTAAACCAGGTTAAACCTGTCACGCAATGCCTGTGCTTCACCGTCGGAAAGCTTGCGCAGGGTAGTAAATGATCGTTCATCTGGCGCTACAGCTACCAGGTTTATGGAACCGTCGGGATATTCGAGGTAGGCTTGCATAGCAGGCAATTCATCTGAATTGATCATAAAAAATTCTCCAGCAGCAAGCTGTTCTTTTCTTAGATGCATTACAGCAGCTGTGCCTATGTTTTCTAAAACTTCTAAGTCGCTCATGTATTTAAAATGTTGACCGGTGCATTTACCTGTTGAAAGCCTAATCAAATATAACGATAATTTGATTGAGATTGTGGTTGTAATTTCAATTTGACGAGCATCCTTAAATCCATAAATCCTATAAATCATGGTTCAGACAATACCTCCAATGCATGGCGGAGAAACCCCACCCTCCTCTCGCCCCAACGTAATTAAGTTGAGGACCATCCTGGTACTTCGCCTCACCTAAATCCTCTCCAAAGGAGAGGACTTTACTTCGCTCTTTGTAAGAATCCTCTCCAAAGGAGAGGGCAGGTGGAGGCAACCACGTTTTTCAAAAAGAATTTTCACTTAGCTTAATGACATTGCACCCACCCAGGGCGGAAATCGCACATGCGGCCGCTTTGGAATAATCCCACCGATGTGATAAGCATCCTTCAATCCTAAAAATCATGGTTCAGAAAATTACACCAATGCAAGCAAAAAAACCATCCAGTGAATGTCCATTCCAATTCGTTCCTCCCATTCAGCTCAATCCGGGGAGCGATAACACTTATTTAGCCTCTACTGCAAGCCTTCGCAAAAAATAAGCTGCCACTTAAAACAAAAACCATACTCCCGGTTGTTGTATGTAGCAAAGGAGCTTTGTAAAAGTTATGGCCAGCAAAATATTGGTTATTGAAGATGATAAGGACATCAGAGATATGATTGTTTATATACTTGAGGAAGAAAAGTATGAGGTGGTATCATCCGGCGATTCGAAGATCCTTAAGCATATACACACACATAATCCCGACCTTATCCTGATGGACAACTGGCTCACCGACTGGAAAAGCGATGCCAACGGCCAACAGTTAAGCAAACAGTTAAAAACAACTCCCTCTACCAGCCATATCCCGGTTATCATTATCTCGGCCGTAAGCAACATCAAAGAGATTGCCGAAGAAGGCCTCGCCGACTCATATCTCAAAAAACCATTCGACATGAATGACTTATTGGAGATGGTGAAGAGGTTTATCAAGTGAGATTGGTTGATTGAGTTGATTAAGTGAGTGGTTGATTAGGTTATAAACGTTGAAAGTAGCGTTTATAACCTTTACAACACTTACAACCATTATAACTTTTCAAAACCACTACAACCCTTACAACCCCTAAGTAACAAAACAGTAGCAGATAGCATTGTTGCTTTGATATTGCAGGTAAATTCAATAATCTTGTAATGAACTATCCCTACAATACTATGATACCTGTAAAAGATCAACCCGGTAATGCCAACGGGGTTACCCGCAGAAAGTTTATTTACAACGTTTCAACCGTTGTTGGAACCGGAGTGATGCTGGCAAGCCCGTTATTAAGCAGCGCTGCAAGCTTTGTTAAAACAGACGAAGGTTACACAGTGAAACAGGTAATGGATCTGTTTATAAAAACTGTCCCTGGTAGTCCCTTGGCTAACACGGTTGATACTTTGAAGTCCGGCAGTCCGGATACTAAGGTAACCGGTATTGTAACCACCATGTTTGCTACAATTGCCATAATCCATAAAGCCATTGACCTTGGCGCTAACTTTATTATCGCCCATGAGCCTACATTTTATAATCATACTGATGATACTTCATGGCTGAAAAACGATGACGTTTATCAATATAAAGCTAATTTGTTAAAAGAGCATAACATCGCCGTGTGGCGCAATCATGATTATATACATCACCTGGTACCCGATGGCGTTACCACAGGCGTACTGGCGCAATTGGGATGGCAGAGCTACGCCGATCATGCCCTGCCCAATGTTATTACATTACCGGCCACAAGCCTAAAAGATTTAATAGGCCATGCCAAAGCAAAGCTGAATATTGAAAAAGTAAGATATGTTGGCAATCCTGATCAGGTTTGCAAAAACGTAATATTAATACCCGGTGCTGCGGGTGGTCAGCGGCAAATTGGGGCCATTGATAAGTACAAACCGGATGTGCTGGTGGTAGGAGAAATATCGGAGTGGGAAACTGCAGAGTATGTACGTGACGCGAATTTAAAAGGAGATAAAATATCGCTGGTGGTACTGGGTCATATCGCCAGCGAAGAGCCAGGCTCGCAATATATGCTGAATTGGTTGAAGGAACATGTGCCGGGAGTAAAAGCCGCACACGTGCCGAGCGGGAATTCGTTGTCGTTTATGTAGGCAGGCTCCCGGGAAAGATTTGTCAACTTTTAAAAAGTTGACAAATCTATGGTGATCTATATTACATCCTGCCGATCTCCAGCTTTCTTAACATAAAGCTCAGAAAAGCTAAAAAGCTTATTAGTATCGCAATCAGGGTTAAATAACCCAACCCATGATTTACCCCGCCAAAATAATCGGTAACCGGTACGAGTTGAATGTTGGCATAGGTAAACAGGAAAAACAGTATTTCAAATAGCTTCTTTCCACCGCTTAATATGCCTGATGCTACCGCAAAAAGCACAATAAATATACCGCCCAGTATAATGCTCAATATGGGTTGAAATTGCATCCCGATAAAGTATCTTATTAAAAACGACGAGGCTAATATTAGCGATAAAATTACTCCTGCAATAATTTGCGCTGGTAATAGACGGGTAAGTGGTTTATAGCTGGCGTAAGTAAAATAGTGGATGCGATTGGTCTTTTCTTTGGTTGCCAAATCGGACCACCGGCCAACCTGCAGAAACCATAGCGCCGGTAAAATTATTTGGTGCGCTATGACTAATGGTGCAAATACCAGGGCGACCATCCCGCCTAAATTAACCAGCCATAACCAGCGCGGGCCTTTACGAAACAGCATCAGCAGTTCCGTTTTAATAAAAGGCATTATTTTATAAGATGGCGTGATAGGTGGTAGTTCTGAAAGTTTTATATCGCGCAATGGTTTTACTATGGTGACGATTTCAGCAGTTTTAACCTTCTTTTTTAGTTTGAACTTTTGTTTGATATCAAAACGGTGAAAGTATTTGGAGGAGATAAACACGAATATAAATCCCAAACCGATCAATACTATCCTGCTTAAAATACCGGTTGCTGTCCACTGAACTCCTTCAAATACAAAAGAATGAAGCCCCTCTTTATGACCCATAATAAAGCCCATCGATACGGCATTGCTTGTGTCATTATAATGATGCACAATGGTTTGTTGCATAGCCATCGTTACAGGCCTTACACCGGAGGGATCTAAATTGGGCTGACCTGTGGTTAACAGCGATATCTCCATACAAAAAAGTATGAAGTACCCGATATTCATCAAAATGGTGTACCGGTATAAAAACACCTCAGCTACAACTGCAAAGGCGGCCGTAAAAAATATGGCCGGTATGGTGATGAGAAGGTACGGTAAAATAAATTGCATCAGTTCAAACGGGTATTCGCCTGCGCGGATAAAAAACAGCGCAATGCTCATCAAAAAAACAATGCCGGTAATACTGAGGAGCACCAGAAAATTACTCCAGGCTTTTGCCATAAGGTAATGAAAATTGCTGATCCCCGTAGTAGCAGTAATCATCCCTACACCTGTGTCTATATCCTTTTTAATGCCGCTGTTAACCAGGTAAAAGCCCATCCACGATAGAAAGATGCTGGTCATCATTGCAGTAACATAGCCTATCCATGCCGAGTTTTGTATGCCAGTGTAATTTCCGATACGCACCGTGGTATAGTTAGCATCAGTTGCGGGTACAAATAAATAAGCAGCATATAAGCTGATTGCAAGTGTAACCAGGAAAGCATAGCTGCGGGTGCGCTGTTTATAGTCGGAAATAATGATCTTGTAAAATGGCCCCATCTTAGTTGTTGTTATGAGTGAGGTACAGGTACGCATCTTCAAGCGAGGCAATTGCAATTTGTGAGCCTGCCGCCGGCTCGTTACTTATATATCTCACCAGCATCCTATCATTTTGCCGGCTGGTATTTACCACCAGGTATTTTGTTTTAAAATTGGTTAATGCAGCGTTTTCAAGCAAGGTTTCAAATACTTTTCCTTCAACCTGGTTTATTACTTCGGCCTGTGTCCCTTTGGTTATCAGCATACCACTTTTCATAATGGCAACCTCGTCTGCAATGGTTTCAATATCCGATACTATGTGCGATGATAAAATAATTATGCTGTTTTTGGGCAAGGTCTGATATCAGGTTTCTGAAACGCATCCGTTCTTCCGGATCGAGCCCGACGGTAGGCTCGTCAAAAATTAAAACTTTAGGATCATTCAGCAATGCCTGCGCTATGCCGATACGCTGTTTCATCCCTCCCGAGTAAGTGCCGATGGGCAATTTAGCAGCCTCAATCAAATTTACACCTTCTAACAAGGCTTCGATGCGGTTTTTAAGATTAGGGCCGCCAACACCCTTCATAGCGGCTATATATTCTAAAAATTCATACGCGTTCAGGTTATCATAAACGCCAAAATCCTGCGGCAGGTAGCCAAGCATTTTGCGGATGTAATCAGGATTCTGCACTATATCATTTCCGTCCAGCTCAATCGTTCCATCAGTAGGCTTGCTTATGGTAGCGATGATTTTCATTAATGTTGATTTACCCGCCCCGTTTGGGCCAAGCAATCCGAGAATGCCATTTTCAATGGTTAATGAATAGTCTTTTATGCCGTATTTTTCTTTATTATATCGTTTTGATATATTTTGTATACTGAGTATCATTTAATTGTAATGAATGCTGGTTGTATACGTTAGACATTAGGCCGGTGATTAGGTTACGGATGATGAATAATATAATCTATTCAATGTACGACTAAAAACTCTGCTCTTTTCTGTTTGGGTGTAAATCAAATTGTTGTTATCGATATATTTATTTTCGGATTTTAGTTTTAAATGGTCGAACGGCTGATTTTGGCTAAAGCCGAATTTTGCTGATTTCTTTTATCCGTTGGCTGAAGCCAACGGCAATGATCAAATAATTCATTGCCGTCCCATTTATGGGACGGCATAAAGGCGGTACACAATTCAAGGCTTTAGCCAAACAGGGCTATATCGGCGACAAATTGATTACACCCTTATCGTTTTATAAATAAACTTAAATAACTATTTAGCATTAAGCAATTATATGGATGTAAAAACATTTTTATCGAACAGAAGAACCGACTGGTTTGATGAGCTAAGTGCCGAACAGCAAAAGGATATTTTAGAAGGTTTGGCTGAAGCTGATCGTTGCGAAACATTCTCCCATGCTGAAGTAGTAGAACTTTTAGGAAAATGGGGCCTGAAATAAGTGATAGAAAAATGAAACAGGTAAAGAAAAATCCTATTTTTATCCCACCAATTACAACCATTCATGAAAATTACCATCTTAACCGCAATTGCGGCGCTTGCAATTATATCATCTGCAAAAGCACAACAAAACCAACCTAAAACCGATACGGTTTTCTTTGAAGATTTTAACGAACAAACGCTTGATCGTACCAAGTGGAACGTTGAAATAACAGGTAATACCGTTAACGACGAACAGGAAGCGTACGTTGACTCGGCTGCTACGCTTTACCTGGTACATGGCGCAGATGCTGAAGGTGCAAAAAATGGGGCTTTAGTAATCAAAGCGGTTTACCATCCGGGCTATATGAGCAAGGAGAATAAGAAATATGATTTTTTATCGGGCCGGATAAACACTCAGCATAAAATGGAGTTCACTTATGGTACCGCGTCGGCACGTATGAAAATGGCGGGTGGTGCCGGTTTGTGGCCTGCATTTTGGGCACTGGGTAATGGCAAATGGCCCGATTGCGGCGAAATTGATATGATGGAAACTGTTGGCGATTCAAGCTGGATCAGCAATGCCTTACATGGCCCTAACTATTTTGGCAATACGCCTTTGGCTTACCGGGCATTTTTTCCGAAGGGAATTGATGTAACGCAATGGCACGTTTACTCGGTAGACTGGACCGCCGACAGTATAATTTTTAAGCTGGATGGAAAAGTGACCTATACCGTAACCCGCGCAATGGTTGAGCATTATGGCCGCTGGGCCTTTGATAATGCCAAATTCATCATTCTTAATTTTGCACTGGGTGGTGGTTATCCCGGAGGCGTAAACAAAGTAAAGGCCCCTTACTATGGTATATCGGACGCTTACTTGCCCGCACATCAAAATCAATTGCCACATCCTGATGTTTAGTTGACTGGGTTTTGGTAACCAGGAAGTAGTCGAAAGTTCTAAGTCTGGAGATAAGGTCCTAATGTCAAGTCAACAGTCTTTCTGTTTCCCACATTCCAACATGACGAGCAAACAACAATTATTCTTTAATTTTAAAATCTGTAAACTCGTCACAGGACTAAAGTAAAGTGTAGACTTGAAACTGGATTAATCATTAAAAAGTGTAAAAAAAATTCGAAACGAGACAAAGGGCTGTCATTTCCAGAAATATTAAATGATTGATAACCAGCAAATTGCATGAATGCCTCCGAAAAAGCTTATTTTTATAGCCGTTGATTATCAGTCACTTAAGTGAATTTGCTGATTTATTAAAAAGCAAATCGACTGATAATGAGCGTGTTTCACAATGTTCCAGGTGTTCCGTGTGAAAAAATGGAACGCTGCATCGCTGCCTGCTCAACGTTAAACCAGCGAGAAATTAAAGTTTTATCTTATTAATGCTTTTGAATTCTTCTGACTTAAGACTTCCGACTCAGAACTAAACGTCAATTCATGGTTGACACGACACTATAAACAAGAAATCCTCCGAATTCAGAGGATTTTTGTTTTATAATGTTTTATTTAAACCATATAAACGGTTTAAATATCACTTGTTACATATGATCGTGGTGATCATCGTGATGCCTGTGGCGTTCGCGATATTCTACTGAACAGCTTGGTAAAACCGCTGATGCAAATATGAGCACCGCGATAAGTCTTAAAATGTGCTTTTTCATAAAAATTGTTTTTAGATAGATTTACTGTAATTAACTATTAATACTTAAAATAGTTTTAGCAGTGTGAAATTATTAAGGATAACTGATAAAACAATAATACTAAACATCAGGATGTGGCAATTGATTTTGATGTGCGGGCAAGTAAGCGTCCGATCCAGATATACAATACGCCAAAGCCCAGGAATACAAACAAAAGCACCAGCGAATTAAGCATTACCTGTCCATAGCCCAATTTAGCAACATTAACAAACGGATAAGGATAATTCCCTAAAATTTCACCCCGGATAAGCGTATATATTAAATAAGCTAAAGGAAACCATAACCATGGCAAGGCATTTTTCCACTTTAAATCGCTTTTAGGTACAAAAGCAAACCAATAAATAATAAACAGCAAAGGGTTAACCGTATGTAGTAAATCGTCGGCCAATTTGAACAGGCCCTGCAGGTTTGATAATTGCCTTAACACCGTTGCATATACAACGGCAACAACCGTGATATTAACAACAACCCCTGTTAAAACTGAACCTCTTGAAAAGAATCGCCCGACAGAAGATTGTGGTATTATTAAAATTACGGTTAAGTTAATAACCACCAGTAAATTGCAAAGTATAGTGTAATAGCTAAGCAATTGCCCTACCGATGCCCCCAGCGACCGGCCCAAAGCTTCGTACGCTGGTATAGATAAATAAAATTGCAACACCAGGGAAAACCACACCACAATAGCTGTTAAGGCAGTGTAGGCCCATTTTATTTTTTTGGTGTGTACCGTGGTAATAGGTGTATTATCCATTACAGCTGATAAAAAGACAACATAAATTGAGTGCTAAATAAAGTTACAGAAAAATTTGAGCAAGGCAAGCTATTCTTAAATTTACCAATGGTCCAAATTTAAATGTAACCTCTTTTTATTATCTCTCGTATTAAGGTGTATGAGGGGATACGTGAATATACCAGGTTCTATTTACTGCAAGCTGTGCAAGGAGTGCGGCTCTCGTCCTGTGATTGCACAGGTTGAAGATATCGGATATGTAGTTAAATGTTCGAAAGATAACAGTCATTATCAAACTATGCCCGGATTGATTGACATTGAAGACTGGAACCGCCATAATACCATTACACCCATATCAATCGACTATAACCTGAGCCCTATGATGGCCTGGTAATACCTGCTTTTTCCACTTTGTATTTTTACCTTTCATAAGGATATCCCAATTTCTTATAATATTCCTGTTGTGTTTAATTGACACTTATTTTATATACATTAGTGATTTAAAATAACCTCAAATGATCAGTCCTGTTAAGTCAACCTTTGCGAAAATTATTTGCTTTAAAATTTCTATTTTACTGTTAATATTTGCTTTGCCACATTTAAGTTTTTCGCAAAGTGCAACCAATGCCAATCAGCCGGTATTTAACCACGCCGCTTTGTGCGCACAGAATTTAAAAAAAACTGCCGGTTTTTATAGTACCGTTTTGCAGCTTCAAACAATACATAACCCCTTTAATGATACCCTGCATGTATGGTTTAAAATAGGCGATGGCCTTGCGCTGCATGTTATACAAGGTAGTTGCCCCGAAACTGTCCATAACATAGGCATTCATTTATGCTTTAGCGTACCTTCATTGGAAACATTTATAAAACACCTGGAGGATTTAAATATAAAATATGGCAACTGGACCGGCGAGCCAAAAAAAGTAACCTTAAGGGCTGATGGCGTAAAGCAAATCTATTTCCAGGATCCTGATGGTTTCTGGATTGAAGTGAACGATGCTAAGTGAACCGGTGAATTTGATAGGAGTATAAATTTATGCTGATCAAAAGAATAAAGCAGATTGCTGGGTTAGATGGTCCGCATATATCGCTGGAGAACAAACTTTTCAATGCCATTTGCCTGTTACTGGGCTTCAGCATGATAACGGGCATGATAACCAATATGTTGCTCGGCTTTCCTGTTTTTTTAATACTTGTTGAATTATTGGTAGGCGGGATATGCCTTTTTGCTTTTTATAAAAGCAAGTATAAAGGTTATAACGAAAATATGGCCCTGGGCTGTATAGCCATGGGCATTGTACTATTTATACCCGGCTGGTTTTTAAATGGCGGCATTGAGGGATCAACAACCGAGATCGCTGTTTTTTTTATTGTGCTGATCACTATACTGCTTAAACGTAAATATCACCCGCTTTATATCGGGATATTTATTGCCGTAGTTTTAGGATGCTACCTGGTTGAAAAGCGTTTTCCACAATTGGCAACTCCAATTAAAAACTCAGGCCAAAAAGAAAAAGACATCATCATCGCAACTATATCAAACATATTAATTACCGGCATTCTGGTTAGTTTTTTAAAAAGGAGCCATGAAAAAGACAAAAAGAAACTAATTGAAAAAAGTGAAGAGCTGCAATCGTCACAATTAGCATTATCAACCGCGAAAGACCAGGCTGAAGGGGCGACTATCGCCAAATCTAACTTCCTGGCAAATATGAGTCATGAAATCCGGACGCCTTTAAATGGCATTATAGGCACTGCACAGCTATTATCCCGGTCTGATCTGTCGCCCGAGCAGCAAGAGCTTTTACAAACACTGCAATCCAGCAGTAACCTGCTTATCAATATTATCAGCGATATTCTTGATCTTTCAAAAATTGAAGCAGATATGTTAACGCTTCATCCAACAGCAGTAAATATCCGCAACTGCATAAAAACAGTGCTCGAAATAAGTTATCCGGGTATATCCGTATCAGGTAAAAACATTACTTTGAATTATTCAGTGGATGATAACCTGGCAGAGTATCTGCGAATGGATGAAGGCAGGGTGCAACAAATACTGGTGAATTTAATTGGTAACGCAATTAAGTTTACCGACGAAGGCTCTGTAAGTCTGAACATCTCGGTATTAGAAACAATCGGTAACATACAGGAAGTTGTTTTTAGTGTTAAAGATACAGGCATTGGCATTAGTGGAGAAGCGTTAACACAACTGTTTAAACCTTTTACACAGGTAAATACTACTGCTTTGCGCAAATACGGGGGTACAGGCCTTGGTTTGTCCATCTGCAAAAAGCTGGTTGAGATGATGAATGGTAAAATATGGGCCGAAAGTAAAGAAGCAGAAGGATCTGTATTTGTTTTTATTTTGCCATTGCCAATGGCAGTTTTTAATGCCGGTGATAATGAACAAGAGGCTTTTAAAGGAGCCTATCAATACCGGCCACTTAAAATACTATTAGCCGAGGACAATAAAATGAACCAACTGATTGCCGGTAAAACGTTTAAGAAAATTGGTTATGATATAGACATTGCTGATAATGGCCAAATAGCAATTGAGATGGCAGAGAAAAATACCTATGATTTAATTTTCATGGATATACAGATGCCGGTAATGGATGGCCTGCAGGCAGCAAGATACCTCATAAAAAAATATAATGGCAAGCTCCCACCTATTATTGCTATGACAGCTAATGTGCTTAGTGAAGATGAAAATGAATGTAAGCTGGCCGGTATGAGCGATTTTATAAGCAAACCGTTCACAATCGA
>Ga0206874_1244_pt1 | contig 12448 bp, 10 predicted proteins | sample Alteio_BWOrgCont_12_FD_152629 | JGI IMG/M metagenome (GOLD analysis project Ga0206874, IMG submission 152629) | Enriched cells from forest soil in Barre Woods Harvard Forest LTER site, Petersham, Massachusetts, United States -... | ecosystem: Environmental > Terrestrial > Soil > Temperate forest >...
GGCGCCAGCGCCGAAGATCTTGAGCGCCTCGCGGCGGCTCAAATCTGAGGAGGGAGTGGTATCGGGGTTCATGATAGGGCAGGTCTATACCCGTTTGCGCCTAGGCGCAAGCATGGCGGAACGCGGCTCGAATAGTGGCATGGGCTGAAGCCCATGCCACTATTCGGCCAGCAGGCGCCGCAGCGTCTCGTCCACCAATTTCGGATTCGCCCGGCCTTTCGCGGCGCGCATGACCGGGCCCTTGAAGGCGTTGATGGCGGAATCCTTGCCGGCCTTGAAGTCGGCCAGCGACCTCGCGTCGCCGGCGATGGCCGCGCGGCACCAGCCTTCGAGTTCGTTCGCGTCGGTCCCGGCGCCGAGGTTTTTGCGCGCGACCACCGCCTCCGGCATCTCGCCCGTGCGGAACATCTCGATGAAAACCTCCTTGGCCGCCTGGCTGGCGATCGCGCCCGAGCCGACCAGCTTCACCAGGGCCGCGACGTGCGCGGGCCGCACCTTGGCATCCGCCAGCGCCACCCCGGCGCCGGCCAGCTCGCGCTGCAGGTCGTTGACGATCCAGTTGCCCACCCCCTGCGGGCTCTCGCCGAGCTGCGCCGCCGCCTCGAAATAGTCGCTCAGCTCGCGGTCCGGCACGAGCACCGACGTGATGGTGTAGGGAATGCGATATTGCTCCAGAAAGCGGCGCTGCTTGTCGAAGGGGAGCTCGGGACAGGTCGCCCGGATCCGGGACTTCCAGGCCTCGTCCACCTCCACGGGCATGAGGTCGGGATCCGGGAAATAGCGGTAGTCGTGCTCCTGCTCCTTCGAGCGCAGCGACTGCGAGACCCCGGACCGGCCGTCGTAGTCGCGCGTCTCCTGCACGATCGCGCCTCCCGCCTCCGCCAGCGCCGTCTGGCGCCTGATCTCATGGGCGATGCCGTCGCGCACGAAGGAGATCGAATTGAGGTTCTTCAATTCGACCTTCACGCCGAGCGCGGCGGCGCCGGCCGGCCGGATGGAGACGTTGGCGTCGCAGCGGAGCTGCCCCTTCTCCATGTCGCAGTCGGAAATGCCGCCGTAGATCATGACCGTCTTCAGCGCGGTCAGAAAGGCGAAGGCCTCGTCGGCGCTGTGCATCGCGGGCTCGGAGACGATCTCCATCAGCGGGGTGCCGGCGCGGTTGTAGTCCACCACCGATTCCCGGCCGGAATGGCTGAGCTTGCCCACGTCCTCCTCGAGGTGGATCCGCGTCAGCGGGATCGTCCGGTGCCCGCCCATGAGATTGCGCGCGGCGCCCGGCAATTCGATCTCCACCGCCCCGCCCCGGCAGATCGGCTGGTCGTATTGCGTGATCTGGTAGTTCTTGGGCGAGTCGGGATAAAAATAGTTCTTGCGGTCCCATTTGCAGACGGGCGCGATTTCGCAGCCGAGCAGCATCCCCGCCTTGATGATCAGCTCGATGGCGGCGCGATTCATCACCGGCAGCGCCCCCGGCAGCGCCAGCACCACGGGATCGGTCAGCGTGTTCGGGGGCAGCCCATAACCGGCCGCCGTGCGGGTGAACATCTTCGACCGCGTCTTGAGCTGCACGTGGACCTCGAGTCCGATGACGGCTTCGTAATTCATTTCAGAAAACCAAGACATTTGGCCACATAAGGCACAGAAGGCACATAAAAATCAGAATCCCAAATTCCGTGGGTTATTTTTGTGCTTTTTGTGCCTTTTGTGGCTAAAATTCCGAATTCAAAGCTTGGGATGCCTAGTGTGCCAATCGTGGTCTCTTTCATAAGCCTGGGCGATGGCAAGGAGTTCGGCCTCCTTGAAGGGCTGGCCGATGATCTGCAGGCCGATCGGCAGGCCGGCCCCGGTGAAGCCGCAGGGAATGCTCACGGCGGGAAGGCCGGCGAGATTCACGCCGATCGTGTAGACATCGCTCAGGTACATGGCGAGGGGATCGGCGGATTTCTCGCCCCGCTTGAATGGCGGGATGGGAGACGTCGGGGTGAGGATGGCGTCCACCTCCGTGCCGGCGCGCTGGAAGTCGCGGCGGAGCAGGGTGCGAACCTTTTGCGCGCGCAGATAATAGGCGTCGTAATAGCCGCTGTAGAGCACGTAGGTGCCGAGGATGATGCGGCGCTTCACCGCGGGACCGACTCCCTCGGCGCGCGACTGGAAGTCCAGGTCCACGATATCCGCGGCGTCCCGCGCGCGGTGGCCGTAGCGGATGCCGTCGTAGCGTGCGAGGTTCGAGGAGCACTCGGCCGTCGCGATGATGTAATAGACGCCGACCGCATATTTGGTGTGCGGCAGGGAGATCTCCCGGATCTCGCAGCCGAGCTTCCGGTAATGGTCGATCGCCGCCCGCACGGCGGCGCCGATCTCGGGATCGAGTCCCTCGCCGAAGTATTCCCGGGGGATGCCGAGCCGCCACGGTCCGCGGAGCCGGGCGAGCTCGGCGCGATAATCGGGGATCGGGCTCGGGAAGGAGGTCGAGTCGAGCGGGTCGTGACCGGCGATGGCGCCGAGCACGAGGGCGGCATCCTCGACCGTGCGGGCGAAGGGGCCGATCTGGTCGAGGGACGAGGCGAAGGCGATCAGCCCATAGCGGGAAACCAGGCCGTAGGAGGGCTTCAATCCGACCAGGCCGCAGAACGCCGCGGGCTGCCGGATCGAACCGCCCGTGTCCGAGCCGAGGGACGCCGGAGCCTCGCCCGCGGCGACCGCCGCCGCGCTGCCGCCGGAGGACCCCCCGGGCACGCGCTCCAGGTCCCAGGGATTGGCCGTGGTGCGGGTGGCGGAATTCTCAGTGGACGACCCCATCGCGAATTCATCGAGATTGAGCCGGCCCCAGCAGAGGGCGCCGGCCTCCTTGAGCTTGCGCGCCACGGTCGCGTCGTAGGGCGAGACGAAATTCGCGAGCATCCGGCTCGAGGCGGTGAGCGGCTGGCCGGCGACGGAAATGACGTCCTTCAGGCCGATGGGAATCCCGTCCAGGGGACCCCTCGCCTGCCCCGCGGCCCGGCGCGCGTCGGAAGCGCGGGCCTGCGCGAGCGCGTCCTCCCCGTCGAAGGAGTTGAAAGCCTGCACCCGGCCGTCCACCGCCCGCGTCCGGGCCAGGAAGGCCTCCATGAGCTCGGCGGAGGAGATCTCCTTCGCCTCGAGCAGCGCGGATAATTCGGAAACGGGTTTGTAGGTTACTTCCATTTAACTCAGAGGCTTTCGTAGCCGAAATCGTAAGATTTTGGCGCTTGGGGACCAAAATCTTACGATTTCGGCTACCTCATGTGTCCATCACCTTGGGCACGACGATCAGGTTGTCCCGCTGCGCGGGCGCGTTGCGGAGGGCGTCCGCGACCGGGATCCCCGGCTGGGGCACGTCCTCGGCCCAGACGTTGACGACCGCAAAGCCATGCGCGGTCGGCTCGATCCCGGACACGTCCACTTCCTTCAACTGTTCGACGTAGGAAAGGACGTCGCCGAGCTGCGCGGAAAAAGCGGCCTTCTCCGCATCCGTCAGGGCAATGCGGGCGAGGCGGGCAACGGCCTCGATATCGAAATCGGTGGATTGAGACATGGGATTTTTTAGCCGCAAAAAAGCACAAGAGGCGCAAAAAAAACGTTCGGAATTTGGCCACATAAGGCACAGAAGGCACATAAAAGGATCGGAACCCTGAAATCCTGTGTATTATTTTTGTGCCTTTTGTGCCTTATGTGGCTAAATGTTTTGGTTGTTTTTGCGCTTTTTGTGCTTTCTTGCGGCTAAAATTTACTTTCGGATCTGATAAGGCGTCATCTTCACCAGTTCGTCCTGGATCTTCTGGAAGACGGCGCTGACCTCCTGGTCGGTGAGGGTGCGGTCGGCGGCCCGGAAGACGAGGGAGAAGGCCAGGCTCTTTTTTCCCTCGGGCAGCCCCGCGCCCTGGTAGACGTCGAACACCGTCGCATTCTCCAGGGCGAACGCGGCCCCCGCGGCGGCGCGGCCGAGGCGGGACAGCGCGTTCCCCACTTCGGCGGCGGGAGCCGCGGCGTCCACCACCAGGGCCAGATCGCGCAGCGCGGCCGGGAAAAGGCTGAACCCGGCGAAGCGCCGGCGCGCCGGACGCGCGTCGAGCTTCTCCGGCAGGATCGCGAAAATGCCGGCGTGCACGCGGCCTTGGATGCCGAGGGTCCGGACCATCCCGAGGTTCAACAGGCCGAAACGCGCGGTCCAGCCGCGCCCGAGCCCGCCCGCCGCGGCGGAGTGCCCTTCCTGCCAGGCGAAGAAAGGCCCGGCATCGGCATCCGCCGGGTCGCGATCCGATTCGACGCCGGCGATCGCCGCCAGCGCCGCGATGTGATGCTTGGCCGTGTAAAAATCCGCGGGGTCGCGCCGCTTCCAGCGGCGCTCGGCATCGTCCGCGATGACGAAAGCCGCTGCGGCGCACTCGAAATTCTGGCCGTTGCGCTCCACGAAAACCCGCCCCGTCTCGAAGATCCGGGAGACCGGCACGCCGCGCGATTGGTTGAGCCGAAGCACCTCGAGCAGCCCCATGATCAGCGAGGGACGCAGGTGGGACTGGTCGTCGGCGAGCGGATGCGCCACCGCGAGCTCCTGCGCCGCCGCCGCCGAAACCCAGGTCGCCAGCTCCTGCGCCGAGCGGAGGGTGGCGGTCACGCACTCGTGAAAGTCATGGCCCGTGAGGTAGGCGGTGGCGCCGCGGTTGAAGAGCACGACGGGATCGTCGTCGCCGATCAGGCCCGGGGACATCACCCGCGCGGCCGGGATGTTCTCCGTGCCGTGCAGGCGAAGGACCTCCTCCACCAAGTCGATCGGACGGTCGAGATCGTCGCGCCAGGAGGGGATGGAGACGGTCCAGGTCAGGTCGGACCCGGGGAGCGCCTCCTCACGCACGACGGCGAGCTCGAGGGATTCGAGCGAGGCCTTCATGTCGGGGGCGGGAATGTCGAAGCCGAGCCGCTCGCGGACGAACGCCGTGGAGACGACGATTTCCCGCTTGAACGGAGCCTCCGATCCCACGCGGTGAACCGGCCCGGCGACCCGGCCTCCGGCGGTTGCGACAATGAGATCGAGGGCGCGGCGGGCCGCCTCCGGCGCCATATGCGTGTCGATACCGCGCTCGTAGCGGTAGGATGAATCGGAGGAAAGGCCGAGCTGCCGCGAAGTCCGCCGGATCGACATCGGGTCGAACACCGCGCACTCGAGGACGAGGTCGACGGTGTCCGGGGCGACCCCCGAATCCTTGCCGCCCATCACGCCGGCGACCACCACCGGTCCCTCCGCGTCGGCGATGACCAGCATGCGCCCGGTGAGCGCGCGCTCGCGGTCGTCCAGGGTCGTGATCTTTTCGCCATCCGCCGCCCGACGCACCACGATCCGGCCGCCGCGAAGCTTCCGGGCGTCGAAGGCGTGGAGGGGCTGGCCGTACTCGAGCATCACGTAATTGCCGACGTCCACGACGTTGTTGACGGGACGCAGCCCGACGGCCGTGAGCCGCGCCTGGAGCCAGGCCGGGCTCGGGCCGATCTTCACGCCGGTGACGACGTGGGCGAGGTAAAGGGGACAGTCCCCGGGGGCCTCGACGGTCACGGAGGTGAGGAGCGGGTGCGGTTCCTCATCCGCTTCCGGCAAAAACTTGATCTCGGGGTATTTGAGCGGCTTGTCAAACCAGGCGGCAAGTTCCCGGGCGATGCCGAGATGACAGAGGCAGTCGGGGCGGTTGGGGGTGATCTCGATGTCGAACACCGTGTCGCCCGCGGGCAGCACGTCGTTGATCGGCAGGCCGATTTCCGGACGCTGCGCCAGGATCAGCAGGCCCTGGCCGTCGTCGCCGATCCCCAGTTCCTTTCCGGAGCACATCATGCCGTCGGAAAGCTGGCCCCGGATCTTCGATTGCCGGATGACGAAGTTGCCGGGCAGCACCGCCCCGGGCAGCGCCACGGGCACCCGGTCGCCGACCGAAAAATTCTTCGCCCCGCAGACGATCGTCTTCAAGCCGCCCCGCGGACCGACGTCCACCTGGCAGACGGAAAGCTTGTCGGCGTTGGGATGGGCGGCCCGCGCCAGCACCTCGCCCACGACGACGTTCTCCAGCCTGGGCGCGCCGGTCGAGATGACCTGCTCCACCTCAAAACCGAGAAACGTGATCGCATGGGTGATCTCCTCGACGGAGGCGTCGAGCGCGACATAGTCCTTGAGCCAGTTGAGCGAAACCTTCACGTGGAAAACTGTTTCAGAAAACGCAGGTCGTTCTGATAGAAATAGCGGATGTCATCGATCGCGTAGAGCTGCATGGCGAGGCGTTCGAGGCCCAGGCCGAAGGCATAGCCCGTCCACACGGCGGGATCGTAGCCCACGGCGGAGAACACCGCCGGATCGACCATGCCGCAGCCGCCGATTTCGATCCACTCCTTGTTCACCTTCGGCAGGTGCCGGGCCGAAAGATCGACCTCGAAGCTCGGTTCGGTGTAGCTGAAGTAATGCGGGCGAAACCGGGTTTTCGTGTCCGGGCCGAGCAGCGACGAAAAAACATGATCGAGGAGCGCCTTCAAGTCGCGCACGGTGACGTTCCGGTCCACGTAAAGGCATTCGAGCTGGTGGAAGTTGGCCGAGTGCGTCGCATCCGCCGTGTCGCGGCGGTAAACGCTCCCCGGCGAAACGATGCGGATGGGCGGCGGCCCCTTGAGCATGGCGCGAACCTGCACGGAGGAGGTGTGGGTGCGGAGAAGATATTTTTCGCCGGGATTCTTCCTCGCGATGTTCCCAAAGCGCGCGGCCTCGGGAAAATAAAACGTGTCCTGCGGGTCCCGCGCCGGATGCCCGGGGGGCGTGTTGAGGGCGTCGAAGCAGAAGAACTCCGTCTCCACCTCCGGGCCGTCGGCCACGGAAAAACCCACCTTGCGCAGGATGCGGCACATCTCCTCCCGCACGAGGGTGAGCGGGTGCATGCTGCCGGGAGCCGCGTCCGGGGCGGGCAGCGTCGGGTCCACCGGTGGGCCGATCTGCGCGGCCAGCTCGGACTCCTCGATGCGGCGGAGCGCGGCGTCGAGCAGGTCCTGCAACCGGGCCTTCGTCTCGTTGACGAGGCGGCCCGCCGCGGGGCGCTCCTCCTTGGGGACGGCGCCCATCCGCTTCATGACCGCGGTGAGTTCCCCGTTGGGGCCGACGTAGCGGGCCTTGGCGGCCTCGAACGCGGGCCGCGTCGCGACCGCGGGCAATTCCGCGGCCGCCTTGGCGAGAAGGTCGTTCAAGGCGTCCTGCATGACCGCCTTCCGGGCTTCAACCCGACTTTTTGCTGCCTGCGGTCTTGGCCTCCAGCGCTTCCTGGGCGTGCTTGACGAGGGCGTGGAACGCCGTCTGGTCGCACACGGCGATGTCGGAAAGAATCTTGCGGTCCAGGCTGATCCCGGCCGCCTTCAGGCCCTCGACAAAACGGCTGTAGCTGATGCCGGCCTCGCGGCAGGCGGCGTTGAGGCGCACGATCCAGAGCGAGCGCCACTCGCCCTTCTTCTTCTTGCGGTCCCGGTAGGCGTACTGCCAGGCGTGCTGGACGGCTTCCTTCGCGTAACGGAAGAGCTTGGACTTGTTGCCGAAATAGCCCCGGGCATATTTCAGGACTTTCTTGCGGCGCTTGCGCGACGCGGGGGAGTTGGATGCACGAGCCATGGTGGTAAGTGATTAGAGGCCGAAAGGCAGGCAGCGCTTGAGCGGGGCGGCGTGGCCGGGAGCCACGAGCTTGTCGCGGGAGGCGCGGCGCTTCTGCTTGGTGCTCTTGGCAGCCAGAAGATGGCGGAAACCGGGGGTGCGGCGCATGAGTTTCCCGGTCCCGGTCAACTTGAAGCGCTTGGCGACGGACTTTTTAGTCTTTTGCATGAAGGAAGTTGTCAAAAACACGGGTTTTCAGGGGTATTGGCAAGGGGAAAGTGCAGCTATCCCCAGCTTCTGGATTCTTAGCCGCAAAAAAGCGCAAAAGGCGCAAAAAGAAAATCCCGATCCGGATTGGCCACATAAGGCACAAAAGGCACAAAATTAAGACAAAGAATTTTAGGGCTCCGATCCTTTTGTGCCTTCTGTGGCCAAATTCCGAACCCGTATTTTTTTGCGCCTTTTGCGCCTTTTTGCGGCTAAAAATGGCTGGCGATGAGAACCCATTAACAATTCTACTCCGGACTCGACAAGATTCTGATCACCCGCGAGGATACGGCCTCCAAAATCAACATGAAAAAACTATGCCAGCTTAGCTTCATCCCCTGCAGCGCCGGCTTTGCGCTGCTTGTGCTCCGTCTCTGGATCGGCCTCAGCCTGTTTTTCAATCACGGCCTGCCGAAGATCATGAACTATTCGCAGTATTCGACCCACTTCATGGATCCCCTCCATATCGGCGTGAAGGCCAGCCTGATCCTCTCGATCTTCGCCGAAGCGGTCTGTTCCGCGCTGATCGTGCTGGGCATCGCCACGCGTCTCGCGGCGCTGATCGTCGTGATCAATCTGGGCGTCGCGTTCATCTTCATCCATCATCACGCCATGTCCGGTCCCGGCAGCGGCGAACTCGCCTACGCCTATCTCGGCGGCTTCATCACGCTCATGCTGGCCGGCGGCGGGTGCTGGCAGGTTTGCAAGATCACGAACGCTCCGCCCGCTCCCGCGAGCACGGCGCCGTAAGGTTATTATTTGCGATCGGCCACGGCCGCCTGGGCGGCCGCGAGCCGCGCCACCGGCACGCGATACGGGCTGCATGAGACGTAATTGAGGCCGAGGCGGTGGCAGAACTTCACGGTGTCGGGATCGCCGCCGTGCTCCCCGCAGATGCCGAGCTTGATGTTCGGGCGGGTCGAGCGGCCCTTCTCGATCGCGATCTTCATCAGCTGGCCGACGCCGGCCTGGTCGATCGTGGCGAAGGGATTCTTCTTCATGATCTCGGCCTCCTGGTAAAGTCCCAGGAAGGACCCCGAGTCGTCCCGGCTCATGCCGAGGGTCGTCTGGGTGAGGTCGTTGGTGCCGAAGCTGAAGAACTCCGCGGTCTGGGCGATTTCGTCGGCCGTCAGCGCGCCGCGTGGGACCTCGATCATGGTGCCGACCGAATAGGACAGCTTGACCTTTTTCTCCGCCTGCACGGCGGCGGCGGCCTCGCGGACGATGGCCACCTGCAGATCGAGCTCCTTCTTGAATCCGACGAGCGGGATCATGATCTCGGGATTGGGCTTGAAGCCCTCCTTCTTCGCCTCGACCGCGGCCTCGAAGACGGCGCGCGCCTGCATGGCGGTGATCTCGGGGAACTTGATGCCGAGGCGGCAGCCGCGGAAACCCAGCATCGGGTTGAATTCGTGGAGCTCATGCACCCGGTGCGCGATCTTCTCGGCCGGAATGCCCAGTTTTTTGGCGAGATCGGCCTGCTGGTCCTGCGTCTGGGGGAGGAATTCGTGCAGCGGCGGATCGAGGAAGCGGATGGTGGCGGGAAAGCCTTTCAGCGCCTTGAAGATCCCGAGGAAATCCGCGCGCTGGTAGGGGAGCAGCTTGGCCAGGGCGGCCTCGCGCTCCTCCTTGTTGTCGGCGAGGATCATCTCGCGCATCGCGTCGATGCGGTCGCCCTCGAAGAACATGTGCTCGGTCCGGGTGAGGCCGATGCCGGTGGCGCCGAAGGCGACGGCGTTGCGGGCCTGCTCGGGGGTGTCGGCATTGGTGCGCACCGCCATTTTCGTGGCCTGGGCGCACCACTTCATGAGCTGGGTGAAATTCTTGCAGGCCCGGGCGTTCTTCGCCGCGGAGTCGCCATGGATGATTCCCTGGATGACCTCCGAGGGGGCCGTCTTGACCTCGCCGGCATAGACCGTGCCGGTGGTGCCGTCGATCGAGAGGAAATCCCCCTCGGCGAACCGGCGCTGGCCGATTGTAAGGGTCCGTCCCGCATAATCGACGGCGAGGCCGCTGGCGCCGCAGACGCAAACCTTGCCCATCTGACGGGCGACGAGCGCCGCGTGCGAGGACACGCCGCCCCGCGCGGTGAGGATGCCCTCGGCGGCGATCATGCCGCGGAGATCCTCGGGGGAGGTCTCGATGCGGACGAGCAGCACCTTCTGGCCGGCGGCCGCGGCCTCGACCGCGCGATCGGCGTTGAAATAAATCCGGCCCGAGGCCGCGCCGGGGCCGGCGGGCAGCCCGCTGGCGATGGCTTCGGTTCCCTGCAGCGCGGCGCGGTCGAAGATCGGCGCGAGCACCTGGTCGAGCTGGTCGGCCGGGACGCGGCCGATGGCGGTGCGCCAGTCGATCAGCTTTTCCTTCACCATCTCGGCGGCGATGCGGACGGCGGCGATGCCGGTGCGCTTGCCGTTGCGCGTCTGGAGCATGTAAACGACGGAGTCCTGGATGGTGAACTCGAAGTCCTGCATGTCCTTGAAGCGCTTTTCCAGGGTCTGGCGGATGCGCTCCAGCTCATGGTAGGCGGAGGGCATCACGTCGCGCAGGGCCAGCACGGGCTGCGGCGTGCGGACGCCGGCGACCACGTCCTCTCCCTGGGCGTTCATGAGGAATTCGCCGTAGAAAACCTTTTCGCCGCTGGCGGGATCGCGCGTGAAGGCGACGCCGGAGCCGGAGAGTTCGCCGGTGTTGCCATAGACCATGGCCTGGACGTTGACGGCGGTGCCCCACTCCGCGGGGATGTTGTACTTGCGGCGATAGACGATGGCGCGGTCGTTCATCCACGAGCCGAACACGGCGCCCATGGCGCCCTTGAGCTGCACCCAGGGATCGGTCGGGAATTCGTGCTTGGTGCGCTCCTTGACCAGGGCCTTGAAGCGGCCGACCAGCTCCTTCAGGTCGCCGACGGAAAACTTCGTGTCCTCGACGTGGGCGTCGTCATGCCGCTCGCGCTTGAGGGTCTCGATGACGGTCTCGAACGGCTCATGGTCTTCGCCGGGGCGCTTCTGCACGCCCATCACGACGTCGCCGTACATCTGGATGAACCGGCGGTAGCAATCCCAGGCAAAACGCTCGTTGGCGGTCTTTTTGGCCAGGGCCTCGACCGTCTTGTCGTTGAGGCCGAGATTGAGGATCGTATCCATCATGCCCGGCATGGAATCGCGGGCGCCGGAGCGGACGGAGACGAGCAGGGGGCTGGTCAGGTCGCCGAACTTCGCGCCGACCTCGGCCTCGATCGCGGCGATGCCCGCGGCGACCTGCTTATCGAGCGCGGCGGGATAGGTGCGCTTGTTGGCGTAGTAATGGGTGCACACCTCGGTCGTGACCGTGAATCCGGGGGGCACCGGCAGCCCGATGCGGCACATCTCCGCCAGGTTGGCGCCCTTGCCGCCGAGAAGCTCTTTCCGGGAACCGTCGCCGTCGGTCTTCCTCTTTCCGAAGAGATAGACGTATTTCGGCGCTTTGCGGGGGCTTTTGGCCCGGGATTTCGTCGCCATTAGCGCTTGCCCTTGCTTTGACGCTGGAAGCGATAGACGACCCGAAACATCTGCAGGGCCAGCCAAAAGACGGCGGTGAGGCAAGACGTCGTGATGATGCCCCAGAGGAGGATCATATGCGGATCGTGCGACGGCACGTGCGTCGAGAGCACGGAGTACATGTAAAGGAAAAACACGATGACGAGCACCGCGTCGACCGCGAGGCTGAGCGGAGTGGTAAGCTTCTGTTCGGGTGGCTTCATGGATTCCAAAAAGGAGAAGCAGAACGCCCCGTTTGTCCACGGAAAATTCAAGGGAATGGAAGCCATGTCCCGATTTGCGTGGGAAGGCTCCCCTCCGCGGCCCCTGGAACCAATTCCCGATCTGGCCTCCAAGCCGCAAGCCGGATTTGCGAACAAGTCGCCAAATCCGGCTTGCCGGAGGAGGCCAATGAGGTTCCAAGGCCGCTCCGGGGAGCCTTCCCACGCAAATCGGGCCAGGGCTTCTTCTTTTAATTTTGAGGTAGCCTCCGGCTGGCCGCCCCCCAAGAGTCCGCTCGATGAACGAATCGGGGCTGAAGATATTTTCCGGTAATTCGAACCGGCCGCTGGCGGAGGCCATCTGCCAGTCCATCGGCGTCCCGCTGGGGCAGGCCGAGGTTTCCCTGTTTCCGGATGGCGAAACCCTGGTCCAGATCAACGAAAACATCCGCGGAAGGGACGTTTACATCATCCAGTCCACCTGCCCCCCCGCGAACCATCACCTGATGGAGCTGCTGATCATGATCGACGCGGCGCGCCGGGCCTCCGCCCAGCGCATCACCGCGGTGCTGCCGTTCTTCGGCTATGCGCGCCAGGACCGCAAGGACCGGCCCCGCGTGCCGATCACGGCCAAATTGGTCGCCAATCTCCTGGTGTCCGCCGGGGCCAACCGCATCCTGGCCATGGACCTCCACAGCCAGCAGATCCAGGGCTTTTTCGACATCCCGGTCGATCATCTCTATGCCTCGCCCGTGTTTTTGGAATATCTCTCCGAAACGAAGAGCGACCGGCAGGTCGTGTGCTCGCCGGACGTGGGCGGG
>Ga0206874_1245_pt1 | contig 12383 bp, 11 predicted proteins | sample Alteio_BWOrgCont_12_FD_152629 | JGI IMG/M metagenome (GOLD analysis project Ga0206874, IMG submission 152629) | Enriched cells from forest soil in Barre Woods Harvard Forest LTER site, Petersham, Massachusetts, United States -... | ecosystem: Environmental > Terrestrial > Soil > Temperate forest >...
GCGAGTGTGTGGCGTGAGAATTGCGGCTAGGGCGGATTCCCACTTGTCGATGACGTCGGCGGAGAAGGACCATGTTTCCGGGAGCGAGCCGGGCTCGTTGAGGCCGCCGGCGGCGTGCTGCGCGGGAAGGTCGGCGGGGATTCCGGTGAATTCGTCGTTAGGTTGATCTAACGAATGGCGGTAGAAGGTGGACGAAGAGGCGTTGAGCCAAAGGCGAGGTGGTATGGGTGACTCTGCGATGAGGCGACCGAGGAGAAGCGTGGGAAGAACGCGGGAGTCGTAAATCTGGCGACGGTTCTCGGCGTTGTAGCGGCAGTTGACGGAGCGACCGGAGAGATGGATGACGGCGTCGGAGCGGTGGAGCTCGTCGACCCAGGGGCCGGGGTTGAGGCCGTCCCACGGGAGGGTTTGCCATTGCGCGGGTTGCGGATTGCGCGAGAGGACGGTGACGGCGTGGCCGTTGGCGTGGAGATGACGAGCGAGGAGTGTGCCGACTTGTCCGGAGCCGCCGGGGATGAGGATGCGCATGGATCCAAGATACGAGATTTGCGGATGAATGGCCCGGTCTGTAACGGTTGCGTGAAGACGCTCGGGGTCCTTCGACTGCGCGCTGAGCGCTTCGCTCAGGATGGCAACTTAAATCTACTTGCCGCAGGCGCAGCCGACGCCGTGTTGTGGAGGCATGGTTCCGTCTAAGGCGGGGATGCAGTGGCCGTGGGGGTCGCGTGTGGGGTTGTTGAGCTTGGCGGCGACACGGGCTTCGAATTTTTCAGAGATGAAGTGTTCGAGGCGTTCGGCTTCGTCGTGGAGTTCGTCGAGAGGATAGTTGAGGACTTCGAAGAGGAAGGTTTCTACGAGGCGATGGTGGCGAACGATTTCCAGCGCGCGTTTGCGGCCGGGAGCGGACAGGCGGACACCACGTCCACGCTCGTAGGCGATGAGCGGGCGGCGCTGGGCGGCAAGCTTCTGCAGCATGTTGGTGATGGAGGCTGGCGCGACGCCGAGGTGCGCGGCGAGCTCAGAGCTGCCGACGCGGCGCTGCTCGGAGCCACCGAGGGAGTAGATGGCTTTGAGGTAGTCGTCAATCGACTCGCTGGAGCGGTGCTGGGTGCGGGCCTTCACAAGGCCAGTTTATTGCATCTGGCTATCTGAGTTTTGCGCGATGGATTTTGGAGCGAAGGTGATCTTCTTGTGTCCGAAGAAACTGGCAATGACGGTGAAGCCCTGGACGAGTGCACCGGCGAGGTAGCCGGCCAGCGTGGAGGCCTGGGCGACATGCGTGACGAAGGCGTGTGGGCGGTCGCTGAGATGAGAGGCGATGAGGAAGGCGGTGTGGTCGAGCCGAAGCTGGTGATGGAGAAGGAATGCCTGCAGCAGGCGAGTGAGGCCGGAGAGCGCGATGAGGCCGGGGAGCATGCCGACTCCATAGACGCCGAAACACTTCAACCATTCGGCGAAGTAATTGCCGCGAGTTTTGAAGACGAAGAACTTGTAGCCGAAGTAGGCGACTGTGATGCTGAGCGGTGTCCCGACGATGGAAGCCAGGGGAGCGAGGAGGGAGGGGTGGTTGGAGGAGATGATCGCGCTGAAGAGCGTGAAGAAAAAAACGTAAGTGCAGTAACCGAAGACTGTGTTGAAAATGCCGACGGCAAGGTAGCGGAGGAACTGTCCACCGGGAAAGCGACGGCCGAGGCGATCGAGCAGGCCGGGCGGTTTGATGTTGTGCGCGGTCATGCGGCGGGCTCGAGCGAGGCTTGCCAGTCACGGATGCCAGTATCGATGGAGCGCATGCAGTTGGGGCCGAGGATGGACTGGAGCTTGCCAATGGCGAGGCCTGCGAGGAGTGGGCGCGCGGCGGCCTGTAGCAGCTCGGGCGTGGTGATGGGTTGCAGCGTGGCGGTGGGAAGCTCGAGAATTTTTGAGGCGGCGATAGCAAAGTCGTAGCGGGAGAGAAAATCGGGACCGGCCACGTGGAAGAGGCCGGACTGTTTGCAGCCTAGTAGAGCGATGGCTACTGCGGCGAGATCGGCATTGTAGGTGGGGGTGGCGAGCTGGTCAGTAGGCGCCTTCATGATGTTGCCTGCTTTTAGGACGCGGCTGAGCGTGTAGAGATAATTTTTGCCTTGCGGGTCTGGGCCGTAGACGGTGGTGGTGCGGAGGACGAGCGCTGTGGGATGGGCGGCGAGGATGCTGTGCTCTCCTTCGAGCTTGGTGCGCCCGTAGACGGAGAGTGGATCGGTGGCGGCGTCTTCGGCGTAAGGGCCGGGATTTTCGGCGGAGCCGGAGAAGACGTAGTCTGTGGAGAAGAAGGCAAAGGGAATGTCGCGTGCGGCGCGGGCGAGCGCGAGTGGGCCGAGATGATTAGCTGCAGCAGCCCAGGCATGGTCGGTCTCGCACTTGTCGACGTTGGTGGCTCCGGCGGCGCAGTAGACGGCGGTGATGTTGTGCCGGTCAATCAGGCCATCGAGTTGTGCAGGATTGGCGGCGATGGATTCGAGATCGAGATGCAGCCAGTGAGGCGATTGCGGGCGGCGAGCGGCGGGGAGTGCAGAGTCGCCAAGCTGGGCGACAAGCTGGGCGCCGAGCTGGCCGGTGGCTCCGACGATGAGGGAACGGCCGAGAGGGTGGGAATCAGAAGGCTGGGAATTAGAAGACATTGTCTTCCATCGTAAATGCAGCGGCGCGCGGGATTATGCTGGCGGGCGTAGTTGGAAGACGTCGCGACCGCGCTGGTTGCGGGCGGCGAGGATGGCATCTGCGAGTGAGCGGACTGCGCCGTTGCCACCGCGAGCAGTACTGACGAAGCCGGAGTGGGTGTAGACGAAGGTAGCGACTTCGTCGGCGGCGTTGGAGGGGCAGGCACAGAGGCCGGCTATTTCCATGGCGAAGAGATCGTTGATATCGTCGCCGAAGTAGCAGATAGATTCAAGCGGGATAGCGAATTTTTCAGAGAAGGCTCGGAGTGCGCCGGCCTTGTCGCGTATGCCCTTAGCGACGAAGGGAATGTGCATCTTCCTGGCGTAGAGATCGACCTGCGGGGAAGATTCGCCGGAGATAAGGGCCATGGTGAAGCCGAGGCGGCGGAGAAGCGAGATGCCCATGATGTCAGAGAAAGCGAAGGTCTTGAACTCTTCTCCGCTGGGCGACCAGGTGAGCGTGCCATCGGTGAGAACACCGTCGACGTCCATGGCGAGTGCGCGGAGAGTGAGAAGACGGTTGGGTTCGATTTGCATAAAGGCTGTGAGTAGACAGTAGAGAGTAGACAGTAGTGAAAAGCAAATGCAAAGGCAACTGCAAAAGCTTTGAACGCAAAGTACGCAAAGTTTAAGATGCAAGTCTCGCAAAGGAAGGCACAACAACAAAGGCGCCTTTCGGGCGCCTTTGTTGTTGTGCAGGGGATGGTTTTAGACGGCAGCGCCGACGCGGCGGAGCTTTTTCATGACCGGGATCTCTTCTTCGTAGACTCGCTTGACGCCGTCTCCCATGGACTGCTCGCAGAGACGAATGTCGCGGACGAGGCGCGAGATGCCGTTGGGTTCGAGCGAGGCAGCCTGGTCGGAGCCCCACATGGCGCGGTCCATGGTGATGTGGCGCTCCACACAGCAGGCGCCGAGGACAGCAGCGGCGACTGAGGTGGGGATGCCGGTCTCATGGCCGGAGTAGCCGACGGGAACGCTGTAGCGATCCTGCATGGTGGGGATGGCGCGGAGGTTGAGCTGCTCATACTTGGCCGGATAGGTGGAGGTGGTGTGCATGAGGATGAGGTCGTCCTTGCCGAGGACTTCGACGGCGTGATCGATCTCAGCGTAGGTGCTCATGCCGGTGGAAGCGATGATGGGCTTACCGGTCTTGCGGATGTGGCGGAGAAGATTGTCGTCTGTGAGGGAGGCAGAGGCGATCTTGTAGACGGGTGGATTGAACATGGCCGCAAAATCTACGGATGCTTCATCCCAGGGAGAGACGAACCAGTCAATCTTGAGTTGCTTGCAGAAGGAGGCGATCTCAGCGAAGTCTTCTTCGCCGAATTCGAGGCCGCGCTTGAGGTCTCCGTTGGTCTCGCCGAAGGGGTTAGGGCGAGGGGTGGCGAGCTCGGCAGCAGTGTAGACAACGTCGACGGTGCGCTTCTGGAACTTGACGGCGTCACAGCCAGCGGCCACGGCGACAGAGATGAGGCGCTTGGCGAGGTCGATATCGCCGTTATGGTTGATGCCGATCTCGGCAATGATGTAACAAGGCTTTCCAGGTCCGAGTTCTTTTTTTCCTATTTTGACTGTCTTCATTCCGGCTCCGCCTTTTTTCCGCTTCATTTTGAAGTCCTACAGTGCGAGGATTGTTTCAGGGTAAAGTTGTAGGTGGATATCCCCCAAGGGTGTTATTACCTCGGCATAAACTTTAGTGTTTTCAACGAGATATCGGTCGCCGAAGAAGCGTGTTCAAGCCCCGGTAACCCGCAGGTTCTTACAACTTGATTAACCCAGAAAATAGCTTGCCATACTCGAGGCAGACCTGGCTCGTTTTTCTGCCCGGGGTAGCAGGATCGATTAGCCCCGGAGGTAGTTGTCCTCTTTATTGATCCAGTCCTGGCGTGGTGGGGCGAAGATGTCGAAGTTGATGGAGAACTCGATGGCTTCGGCCATGTGGGGGACGTTGCCGGGGATGACGAGAAGGTCGCCGGCGGCGAGCATGTATTCAGTGGTGGCGCCGGGTTCGCCGAGGGTGAATCGCATGAGGCCATCGGTGATGTAGGCGATCTGCTCGTTGGGATGGGAGTGGAGCGGAACGATGCAGCCTTTTTTGAGTTCGATGCGCGAGATCATGGCCTGGTCTCCCCAGACAAGCTGGCGAGATAGGAGGGGGTTCATGGGTTCGGGTTCGATGTCAGTCCAGCGGGTGTGGTGAGGTTGGATGGGCATGCGGACAGTTTATAGCGGCAAGCGGTTGATGGTTAGTGGGCAATGGTCAGGCCAAGGAAATGCAAAGCTTTTGAACGCAAAGCGCGCAGCGTCTTAGAGCGAGTTTCGCAAAGTAAGACAATGGCAAAGCATTTGATAGGGAGGCCGCGGAGGGAGGAAATGCAGGTGGAGATCGACGCATTGGATTTGGATTCACAACGGATTCATGTAAATTAGCTGGAACAGGTTCACATGCAGGTGCTGAAGCCACTCAAATCTGGGGGGCGGATGCGAAATATAACGCTGTGCCGATGAGGCGCAGATGCCGAAGTATCTCTCTCACCAGTTCTTTACAGGCTCGCGAAAGGGTGTCGACACATGCGCTGTATGGCGAAGATGTATCCAAAAACAAAGAAGGTAGCGCAGTGGGCGCTTGGCCTGGGGTTGTTGTCGCTGGCGGCGGGCAGTGCTGAAGCTCAAACTGCCGGCACTTTGACGACTGGGCCGGCGAGCGCGATATCTAACGGCGATAACGCGTGGATGCTGGTGAGTGCCGCGCTGGTGCTGATGATGAGCGGGCCGGGCCTGGCGCTGTTCTACGGCGGCCTGGTGCGCAAGAAAAATATTCTGGGCACGATGATGCAGACCTTCGCCATGATGGCGGTGGTGACTGTGCTGTGGGCGGTGGTGACATACTCGCTGGCGTTTGGTGTGGGCAGCGGACACTTTGCAGCGTTTATCGGCGGTTTCCACAACATGTTTTTGAAGGGCGTTCCACTGACGCCGATCATTGAATATGCGCCGACGATTCCTGGGCAGACGTTCATGGTGTACCAGTTGATGTTTGCCATCATCACACCGGCGCTGATTACCGGCGCGTTTGCAGAGCGTATGAAGTTTTCGGCGATGCTGGTGTTCATGGTGTTGTGGGCGATCATTGTGTACAGCCCAATGGCGCACATGGTGTGGGGAGTTGGCGGGCTATTGAATGCCAGCCTGGGCGGAAAATTTCCGTGTTTGGATTTTGCCGGAGGGACGGTCGTTCACGTGACGAGCGGTGTGAGCGCGCTGGTGACGGCGTTGTACCTGGGTAAGCGACTTGGATATCCGCAGAAGCCGATGCCACCGCATAGCGTGGTGCTGAGTTTTGTGGGCGCATGTTTGCTGTGGGTGGGGTGGTTCGGATTCAATGCAGGGTCTGCACTGAGTGCGGGAAGCCTGGCGACGAGCGCATTTGTGAACACGCACTTTGGAGCAGCGGCCGCGGCAATTGGCTGGGCGGCAGCAGAGTGGATCCGCAATGGCAAGCCGAGCGCGCTGGGAGCGATCTCTGGAGCGGTGGCCGGACTAGTGGCGATTACGCCGGCGAGCGGCTTTGTGACTCCGATGGGCGCGCTGTGGATTGGGTTGATCGCGGGTGTCTTCTGCTACCTGATGGTGGTGAAGGTGAAGAACGTGTTCGGCTACGACGACTCGCTGGATGCGTTTGGTGTGCATGGAGCGGGCGGAACGATTGGCGCAATTCTGACGGGCCTGTTTGCGAACTCCGGGATCAATGCGATCTTTGGAGCGGGCAAGGCGACGGGGTTCTTTGAGGGAAATCACAGCCAGGTAGTGAACCAACTTGTAGGCGTGGCGATTGCGTGGACGATTTCCATCGTAGGTACTCTGCTAATTCTGTTCGTAGTTGATAAGCTGATTGGTCTGCGCGTGAGCGAAGATGATGAACGCGAAGGTCTGGATCTGACTCAGCACGGTGAAGAAGGCTATGACTGGGAGAACGCTTAACAACCGGGACTAGGAAAAGTGAGAAGGACATATGCAGAAGATTGAAGCAGTGATTCAACCGTCGAAGCTGGATGCTGTGAAGGATGCGCTGGTGGAAATGGGCATCCTGGGTATCACGATCTTTGAGGCGCGTGGCCATGGCAGGCAGAAGGGCCACACGGAGTTCTATCGCGGACGCGAGTATGCAGTAGACCTGCTGCCGAAGATCAAGCTGGAGCTGGTGGTAGCTGACGAGATGGCGGAGAAGGCCATCCAGGCAATCATCACGGCGGCAAGAACAGGACGCATTGGCGACGGAAAGATTTTTGTGTCGAAGATCGATGAAGCGATACGGATACGGAATGATGAGCGCGGAGAGATTGCGCTGTAGGGCAGGGACCAAGGTTTAGGGCCAAGGGCAAGCGAAAGGCAAATACAAAAGCAAAAGCTGAACGCAGAGGTCGCGGAGGCCACGCAGAGGTCGCAAAGGAAAGACGGAAGCGGAGGGGGTGGCTGCGACGGACGGAGCAAAGCACATCGCAGAGACAATCCGCGCGGACTATGGGCGGCGGATGGGGGAGATTCGCCGTGAGTTTGAGCAGGACCGCGATGGGGTGAAGGCCGCGCTATCGCGGTCAGAGCTGGTGGATCAGCTGGTGCTGCAGATTTGGGCGAGTGAGGTGGAACTCGCGCCGGAGCTAGGTAAAGGGGTTGGGATTGCCGCGGTGGGCGGCTATGGCCGCGAGCGGCTGTTTCCTTACTCGGACATCGATTTGTTGTTCTGCGTGGAGAAGAGTGCGCGGACGAAGGCCAAGGACGCGGTGCGCAGGGTTTCGCAGGCGCTGTGGGATTGCGGGATGCAGGCGAGTGTGGCGACGCGAGCGCCGGAAGACTGCGAGCGATTCGAGGTAACGAATCCGGAATTTGGATTGGCGCTGATGGATGTGCGCGGGATTGGCGGCGACGCGAAGGTCCTGCAAAAGCTGGAAGAGAAGTGCGTTAGCAAATTAATTGCTAAAGACGCCAAGGCACTGGGGCAGGAGTTAGCCGCGCTGACTCGTGAGCGGCACAAGAAATACGGCAACACGCTATTCCACCTGGAGCCAAACATCAAGGATTGTCCGGGTGGGTTACGCGATGCGAATGTGTGCCAGTGGCTGGCTACTCTGCGCGGTGGGCGTGGGACGGATACGGGCGAAGAGCTGGAAGAGGCAATGAACTTCCTTGCTTCGACGCGGTGCTTTCTGCACTACAGGCGCGAGCGCGATGACAACACACTGGACTGGGCAGCGCAGGATGCAGCGGCAGTTGCGCGGGTTGGGCTGGAGCAGCGCGAGGATGTGAAGGTGGATGCGGCCTACTGGATGCGCGTGTATTTTCGCCATGCACGGATGGTGGAACGGGTACTGCTGCGTGAGATGGATGCGGCGGGTCTGAAGATGGAAGACGGGCCCGCGGTGAAGCGCGCGGACGTCCCAGCGAAATCCGGAATGCAATTAAAGGACGGCCGGCTGGAGTTGCGGCAGTTGAGCGATGGCACGGATGCTGCCCGGGATCCTGATGCGGTACTGCGTGCGTTTGCGCTCATGGCGGAGAGTGGTGTTCGTTTGGCGGCGGAGAGTGAAGCGCGGATAGAGGAGGCTCTGCCACTGCTCTCGGCAAACCTGGAAGAAGGCCCGCGGCTGTGGAGGCGGCTGGCAAAGGTGCTGACCGGGCCTCGCGCGGCAGGAGCGCTGCGAACGATGCATGCGCTGGGTGTGCTGGAGTTAATTCTGCCGGAGTTTCATGGGATCGATGCGCTTGTGATTCGCGATGCGTACCATCGCTACACGGTGGACGAACACACGTTTGTGTTGATTGAGACGCTGCATGGGTTGACTGAGGCTCCTGAGAAGAATGCAGCGGAGTGGCGGGTGCGGCTGGGAGCGATGATGCGCGAGCTGCTGAGCCCGGAGCTGCTATTTCTAGCGGCCGTGATGCACGATACGGGCAAGGGACGCGCGATTGACGACCATGCGGCGGCAAGTGCGCAGATGGCGAGGGGAGTGACTGAACGGCTGGAGATGGACGCGTACGATGCCGGGCTGGTGCTGCAGTTGATCGAGACGCACCTGGAGATGTCGGCGGCACTGCGCAGGGATATTTTCGATGCAGAGACGGTGCGAGGGTTTGCGGCGAAGGTGAAGACGCACGAGTCACTGCGGATGCTGACGCTGTTTACCTATGCGGATATTGCAGCGGTGCATCCTGACGCAATGACTCCTTGGAAGGCTGAGAATTTATGGCGGCTATCGATGGCGACGGCGAACCAGCTCGATCGCCACGTGGATGAAGAGCGGGTTCACACACGAAGAACGATTGCGCAGGCGCGGGGAGGATCGCGCGGGACGGAAGATAAGATCACGCGGGTGATGGCGCTGGTGAAGGGAAGACAGGCAGAGGTTGAAGAATTTCTGGAAGGATTTCCGGAGCGGTACGTTCAGACGCGGACTCCGGAGACGATGCGCGAACACCTGGAGATGACGCGAAGATTTGCAGAGGAGCCGTTCCAGATTGCCTTCCAGCATGGCGAAGCGGTGAGTGAGATTACGCTGGTGACTCGCGACCGTCCACGGTTGTTTGCAGGTATTGCAGGAGCGCTGGCTGCTTGGGGCATGAACGTGGTGACAGCGGACGCGTTTGCAAATTCGGCCGGCGTGGTGGTGGACAGCTTCCGGTTTACGGACACGTTCCGCACATTGGAATTGAATGCAAGCGAGCGCGAACGGTTTGTGGAGAGCGTGCGTGACCTGATTGCGGGCAGGGCATCAGTGGAGAAGATGCTGAGTGGGCGCAGGCGTGGAAAGCGGTCTGCGCCGCGTTTGGTGGTGGAAACGAAGATCGATTTCGACGATGAGGCCTCATCGAGCAGCACACTGCTGCAGGTTGTCGCGCAGGATGTTCCGGGGTTGTTGCGCGCGATTTCTGCGACGCTGAGCGAGTTGGGCTATAACGTGGAGGTGGCATTGATCGATACGGAAGGCGAAACCGCGATCGATGTGTATTACCTGACCAGCGATGGGCAGCAGCTTGACGAGACGCAGAAGGATGGGCTGCGCGAGGCGCTGGCGGAGGCGATTGAAGCGAATGCGAAGTGAGACGAGGGGCCAGAGGCCTGGGGCCTGGGCACAGAAGATGACAGTTCTCGGGATATTGATTGTTTTGCCGGTAAGTATTGGTGGGGCACAGACAAAAGGTGCAAAGGCAACAGGAGACTGCCGGCAGGCAATTCTTGAAGGCGATGTGAAAGCGGGGCAGGGGTTTGAACGGGAGTTTGCGCCGGGGCTTAAGTTCCTGTTGGAACCGCTGCCGCAAGGGACTGGATGGATGGCACGGGTTCTGGCGGTAGGGCAGGGACACGGTGCGCACGATTTTGCAGAGCTGGCCACGCCGCCGTACCAGTCGGTGACTCCGCTTGCGGTGAGCACGGATTATGCATTTCGATCGCAGGACGCGGTGGGGTGGAATCCGCGGCGGTTCCGGTATGCGCGTGATGGAGCAATGGCAAGGCGGCTGGAGGGGATGTATCCCGGCGTTGTTGCGAATAATCCGGCGGACAGCACGAAGGTGGCTGAGCTATCCAGCGAGCAGCCTGAGGGTGTGCTGCAGATTTTGAATGCAGTGATTGTGCCGGGGACGGCGAACCAGTGGCAGATGGCAGCCGCCGTGGCGCTACATTTTGAGAACACTCCTCACGAGGTGGTGCAGAGTGCGCAACCCAGCGCGCTGGGGAAGCTGGATGAGATCCAATTCCGCGTGAGTCTGGACCTGGAGCCTGGTGTGCATGCTGCGAAGGGTGTTGCGGAGGGAAAAATCGCCTGTCCGATTCAACCAACCGTTGCTTCGAAACAACCACATTAAGACGGGCTGCATCCGAGGGCTTATATGCAGAAGTGCAAAGCCTCTTTCTCCTGGTCGATTAGCGATTGATGCGTGGTCGTGGAGAGTGGCGGTGAAGATTTTTTGGCAGGCTCACGAGTGGTTGAACCGTATACTGGGCAAGTTATGAGTATTCCTTCCAATCAAACTTCGACGAATGGCCGCGATACCGGGGTTACCGAAAGCAAAGACCGCTACATATTTGGAACGCTGGACAGCTTCGGCAAGAACCGCGAAAAAGTCGACGAAGTGAATTGGGGCGAGGCGCAACCGGAGGGGGTTGTGCTGGCGAGCATGGATGCGGCGATCAACTGGGTGCGAAAAAATTCAGTATGGCCCATGACATTTGGCCTGGCCTGCTGTGCGATCGAGATGATGTCGATGGGTGGGAGCCGGTATGATATTGCGCGGTTCGGGGCGGAAGTATTTCGGCCGAGCCCACGGCAGAGCGACCTGATGATTGTGGCGGGGCGGGTTTCGCAGAAGATGGCGCCAGTGATCCGCCGGCTCTATGAGCAGATGCCGGAGCCAAAATGGGTAATTTCGATGGGAGCCTGTGCGACTTCGGGCGGAGTTTTCAACAACTATGCGCTGTTGCAGGGGGTAAACCAGGTGATTCCCGTAGATGTGTATGTGCCTGGCTGCCCACCCCGGCCAGAACAGCTTTTGTATGCGATTACGTTGCTTCAGGAGAAGATCCAAGGCAGTCGAGGGAGTGTACGCCAGACGTTGAATCTGGCTTAGGATGCGGGTTTTTGCAGGTTCCAGGGCTGTAAGAGGCAGGAAATGTCGCCTTGGGATGCAAGTGAAAGGTTTTTAGGGCTTTACCGGAGGGCCGGAGGCGCTGGTAAATATCCGAAAATAGTAAGTCGTTTTTGATTTTGTTCTGGACACACGCTTTATCTGCTGTACACTTTTGAGGAATTCACAAGGGATAGCGGAACCGAGTCTAACCGGAATCCGCAGAACGTTTTATTTAGAAGTACGAGTTATTCGTGGAGGATTGTCGAATGTCTTATCGCCCGTTTCGCAATATCGGCCGGTCATTGCTGGCTGCATGTGCGGTCAGCGTCTTAACAGCTAGCTTGAGTGCCCAAACAGCAGCAAGCACAACCGCAAGTGGCAGCCCGAATCCTTCGCGCGTGGATGTATTTCTCGGGTACTCCTACATGGGCGCGCATGGTCAAGTGAAGCCCGCAGGCCTGAAGTTTGATTCGGTGAACGAGGGCGTAATAGGAAGCGGAGCTTACTTCTTCAACAAGTACATCGGAGCCGAGGGCATATTCATCGGCAACCCTGACGGATGCCCGAATGGCGGTTGCCCCGGAGGCGATGCTTTCTACGCCGGTTATGCCGGTCCGATCTTCCGTGCGCCGATGCAGAACTTCACACTGTTCGCACATGCGCTGGCAGGCGGAGTTCGTGGCAGCGGCCCGAATTGCGATTCCTACTGCGGTGGCACCCAGGAGTATGAACCGTGGACATGGGGCGCAGGCGTTATGGTCGGCGGCGGCATGGACTATGACCTGCCGTGGAAGAGCCATCGCTTTGGTATCCGCCTGTTTGAGGCTGATTACCGCTACATCCATGAAGACTACGGCCCACAGAACGGCACCATTCAAGGTGGGCGTGCGAACCTGGGCGCTGCAGAGCTGAGCAGCGGTATCCTGATGCACTTTGGCCACATCGTTCCGCCTCCGCCGATCGCGTATGCGTGCTCGGTAACGGCGCCGACAGGCACCATCAACTCGGGTGACCCGGTCACGATCACTGGCACTGCTACCAACGTTCTGCCGAAGCACACCC
>Ga0206874_1233_pt1 | contig 12347 bp, 13 predicted proteins | sample Alteio_BWOrgCont_12_FD_152629 | JGI IMG/M metagenome (GOLD analysis project Ga0206874, IMG submission 152629) | Enriched cells from forest soil in Barre Woods Harvard Forest LTER site, Petersham, Massachusetts, United States -... | ecosystem: Environmental > Terrestrial > Soil > Temperate forest >...
ATGGCGGGAGCCCGGCGGGCCGTTGCCACTGCGGTTAACGTGGCTAACTACGTGCCTTTGGGGGTTCGGTTACCATGGTTCTTTGCTTGGAGTTCTCGGGGCCGCTTATAATTTTGGTACTCCCGCTCCAGATTCGAGGTTGTTGTTGATGACCAGGACCACCGAGGCTGATCACAATCGGCAGAGTCAGGAACTGACCATCTTTCACGATGTGGCCAAGGCGCTGACCTCGTCGCTGGATCTGGATTCCATCCTGCAGACCATCATGGAAAAGATGGCGGAATATTTCCGTCCGGATACCTGGTCGTTGCTTATGGTGGATCATGAGCGCGAAGAGATGTACTTTGCGATCGCGGTCGGCAGCGCGTCCGAGGCGTTGAAGAATTTGCGCCTGAAAGTCGGGGAGGGAATTGCCGGCTATGTGGCGAAGCATGGTGAGCGGCTGATCGTTCCGGATGTGATGAACGATGCGCGCTTTGCCAAGCGCATCGATGAGATGACCAAGTGGGAGACGCATTCGATTGTGTGCTTTCCGGTGAGTTCGCGGCTGCGCGTGCTGGGCGTGATTCAGTTGGTGAATGTGGACATGGAGCACTTCGGGGATCAGGAGATTTTCTTTCTGCAGTCGTTGTGCGATTACGCGGCGATCGCGATCGAGAATGCGCGGGCGGTGGAGAAGATTCAGGAACTGACCATCACCGACGACTGTACCGGGCTCTACAATGCGCGCCATCTTTATAAGACGCTGGAGACGGAGGTTTATCGTTCGTCGCGTTTTGGTTATGAGTTTACGGTCGTTTTTATCGATCTGGACCATTTCAAGCAAGTGAACGATACCAACGGGCATTTGGTGGGGAGCAAGCTGCTGGCGGAGATTGGGTATCTGATAAAAGCGCAACTGCGCCTGATTGATTACGCTTTCCGTTATGGCGGCGACGAGTTTGTGGTGCTGTTGCCGCAGACTGGGAAAGATTCGGCGTTAGTAGTGGCGAAGCGTTTGCGGGACAGCCTGCGCACCAGCATGTTCTGCAAAGAAGAAGGACTGAATTTGAATGTGCGGGCTTCGATGGGCGTGGCGACGTATCCGCATGATGCCAAGACGCCGCATGACATTATTCGGCAGGCGGATGAAATGATGTATCTGGTGAAGAACAGTTCGCGGGATAATATTGGGATCGCGCAGCGTGGGGTGATGAAGTAGAAACGTAGCCATCAGCCTGAGTTAAAGGGCCTTCAAAGGCGTCCACCGCGGAGGACACCGAGGTACACAAAGGAAGCCGGGGCCGCTACGCCCAGGTTATTTTTAGTCGGCTTGGGCTGTGGCTGGCTGGGTGCGGGCGGCGTGCTGGCGGTGGGGTTCTTCTTGCAGCCATCTGCGAATTTCGGGGAGTGCGGCTCTGGTCGCTAGCTCTCCAGCTTTTACCAACGCGGCGCTGTGTTCGAAGGCGTCGTATTTGTAGCCATTCACGTCGGGCTCAATAATCAGATCGGCTGCTGGCTTCCACTGACTGCTGTTCATCTCCTGAGCGATGGCGAAGCATTGTCCGATGACGTCGAAAAGGTGACGAGGACCAACGTCGCCTGTCCATTTGCCTTTGAGATGCACGGCCAGGACGCGGTCTGCTCCCATCTGGCGAAGCGGGCGGGTGGGGACGGTGTGCGACAGCATGCCGTCGATCAACAGGCGTCCGCGAATCTTTACCGGCAGGAACATTCCGGGATAGGCGCAGCTGGCACGGACGGGATCGATGAGGGGTCCGGAGTGAAAAACCACGCCCTCGCCGGTGGAGAAGTCTGTGGCGGTCACGGCGAGCGGGATGCGCAATTCCTCGAATGTCTTGACCTTGAGCAGATGGCTGAGGAATCCGATCATGCGCTGGTTGCTGGCGAAGCCGTAGCGCGAGAGGGTCCATTTGGCGATGTGTTTGAAGCGGACGCGGGCCGCGACTTGCTCCAGTTCGGCAGCGGAGATTCCGCTGCAGTAGGCGGCTCCGATGAGAGCGCCGACGCTGGTGCCGGCAATGCAGCGTACGGGGATATCTTCTTCTTCGAGGACTTTGAGAACGCCGACGTGGGCGATGCCGCGGGCAAAGCCGCCACCCAGGGCGAGGCCGATGCCGATGCCGGATTGCAGTGAACCAGGGCGCGAGGGATTTCCGGAAAGGCCACGTCCGAAGGCCTGCACGGAACGAATAATCTTATCCAGACTCTTCACGGGTACCTCACTCCATCCCGGTTACCGCCCGGCCGATGGCTGCCCGGCACTTGTGCAAAACCTGCAAGTAAGATGCCGGTTCAACAGCAATCGTTTCATAGCGCAGGGTGGTCGAGCCAGATTACGGCGGAGGGTTACCATCCGGCAGGGCCGGTTGTCGGGGCCGTGACTAACCCCTGTGTTTCTGATAGGTTAAGGCTTATGGTGAGGGAGATCTCTGCGGGCGGGGTGGTGGTGCGGCATAACCCGGAGGGCTGGGAGATAGCGGTCATCGAGCCTCGAAAAGACGAGCCCGTGGTCGTGCCAGGCGTGGCGCGGAAGAAAACATCGCAAAAAATGTTACTCGCGTTGCCCAAAGGGCTGGTCGATCCGGGTGAAAAACCGGAGCAAACGGCAGTACGCGAGGTGGCGGAGGAGACTGGGCTCGCGGCGGTTGCACTGACGAAACTCGGAGATGCGAAATACACTTACGTGCGCACCTGGGGAGGGAAGGAGCGGGTTTTCAAGATTGTCAGCTTCTATCTTTTTCTCTATCAGTCGGGCGAGATCGATGAAATCGCTCCTGAGATGCGGATTGAAGTAAAGCGGGCCCTGTGGATTCCTCTGGACGACGCTGTGCGAAAGCTGGCTTACCGGGGGGAAAAAGAGATGGTTCGGCGGGCGCAGGATTATCTGAAGGCGCATCCGGAGCTGTAGGGAGGGTGTGGCAGAGTGTCACAGTCAGATGTGATGAGTGACCTTGACTGTGATCTGATTGACCGTTACTTTGGAGGCACTTGATTGGGGCGCGTGCCGCTGCCATCCTCACCCCAAATCCCATGCGGCACGCGCCTGCGGTTTTGTATTTCCTGATTCGTCTCCCACGCGTAATAAGGAAGCGAGCCAAGCTCGCGATTGCTGCGTCGCAAAAGGCGCGACGCATCGCGCGGCTCGCTCAGATCCTTCGCTTCGCAAAAAGCGCGTTGCTCAGGATGACATTCAAAGTGGAATAAAGTCAGAGCCTTCGCTACGCTCAGGATGACAGTTGAACTGTGCCATTACGAAGGCTGGTAAAGATTGCTTCGGGATGGATACACTGCTGGGGCAAACTTTTTTCTTTTTTCTGTAGCGGCGCAGCTTGCTACGTCTTCAGGATTGGAGTGTTCGATTGATGAAACGCATCCACAAAGTTGCGGTTCTGGGCGCTGGGACAATGGGCTCGCGCATTGCCGCACAGTTCGCCAACGCGGGCGTTCCGAGCTATCTTTTGGACATCGTTCCAGCGGACGCCGATAGCTCCGCTAGAAACAAGATCGCCACTGCGGGACTCGATGCGGCGAAGAAATCCAAACCGGCTGCGTTCATGGAGCTGGGACTCGCGCGGTTGATCACTGTCGGCAACTTCGACGATGATCTCAAGCGCTTGGCTGAAGTGGATTGGATCATTGAAGCCGTGGTGGAGAACCTTGACCTGAAACGGGCTTTGCTGAGGAAGGTGGAAGCCATTCGCAAGCCCGGGACGATCATTACGACCAATACCAGCGGGCTGCCGGTGGGAAAGATTGCGGAGGGTTTTTCGGACGATTTTCGACGGTCGTGGTTTGGCACGCACTTTTTCAATCCTCCGCGTTACATGCGCCTGCTCGAAATCATTCCGACTGCAGATACCGATCGGGGTGCGATCGATGCGGTCGCGCAGTTCTGCGACATTCATCTTGGCAAAGGGATTGTTCTGGCTAAGGACACGCCGAATTTCATCGGCAACCGCATTGGGACGTTTTCAGTGTTGAACGTCATGCGGTTGATGCAGGAGATGGACCTTAGCATTGAAGACGTCGATGCGCTCACCGGGCAAGCTCTGGGTTGGCCGAGATCCGCGACCTTTCGGACTATCGATTTGGTTGGCCTCGATATTCTGGGCCACGTGGTTGCGAACACCGCACGGGCAGGAGGGGAGCCGCTCGATGAACGCAGCGACCTCAAGTTGCCGGATTTTTACAGAGAGATGCTGGAACGCAAATGGCTGGGCGATAAAACCAAAGGCGGTTTCTATAAGAAAGTGAAAGGTGGCGCAGGGGAAGAAGACGAACGAATGGCGCTGGATTGGAAGACGTTGGAATACCATCCGCGAAAAAAGCCGAAGTTTCCGGCGCTCGATATGGCAAAGAATGTCGATCAGACTGCAGCACGAGTGAAGATGCTGCTCGGCCTCGACGGCGGGGCTCCGCAGAAGAATGATCGGGCGGGCGCATTTCTTTGGGCGGCTTTATCCGATCTTTGGACGTATTCCGCCAACCGTATTCCGGAGATTTCCGATTCCATTGTTGAGATCGATCGAGCGATGCGTCTCGGCTTCAACTGGGAGCTCGGTCCGTTCGAACTTTGGGATGCGGCCGGAGTTGAAGGCACTGTCGAGCGCATGAAGAAAGAAGGGCGTCCCATTGCTGGCAATGTCGAACAGTTGCTGGCATCCGGCAAGAAGAGTTGGTATCTGGACGATCCCAAGGCTGCGTCGGGGCGCGCCTACTGGGATTTGAAAATCGGAAACTATGAAGCGGTGAAAGTGCCGGGCGGAGTGTGGTCGGTTGAAGTGGCGAAGAAATCAAATGGGGTGGTGAAGAAAAACTCGGGCGCGTCGGTGGTCGATCTGGGCGATGGTGTGGCCTGCATCGAATTTCATTCCAAGATGAACACGATCGGGAGCGACATTGTGCAACTGATCACGCAGACATTGAAGTCAGGCGGTGCCGGCGACGCGTTCGATGCCTTTGTCATCACCAATGACGCGACAAATTTCTCGGTTGGCGCCAATCTCATGCTGCTGCTGATGTCGATTCAGGAAGAAGAGTGGGACGACGTTGATCTTGCCATTCGTACTTTTCAGGGCATGACGCAGGCTATCAAATTCTCGCCGAAGCCGGTCGTGGTTGCGCCTTTCGGCTTGACGCTTGGCGGAGGCACAGAGATTTCGCTGCACGCGGCCGCGCTCCAACCTCATGCCGAGCTTTACATGGGATTGGTCGAGGTCGGCGTCGGACTGCTGCCCGGAGCCGGTGGATGTAAAGAGATGCTGCTGCGCGCGGTTGACAGCGCGGCATCGATTCGGCCGGGTGGCCGCGGCGAATCCGTGGAATTGATGGAGGCCATGAAGCGGATCTTCGAGACGATCGCTACCGCGAAGGTCGCGACGTCGGCGCACGAAGCTCGCGGGCTTGGCTTCCTGAGAGACTCCGACAGCATCTCGATGAACCGCGAGCGGGTGCTCAGTGACGCGAAATCATGTGCACTTGAGATGGTGCGCGCGGGATACGAGCCTCCGCAGCCGCGCGCTGATATTCCCGCGCCCGGAGAAAATATCCTCGCCGCGCTCAAGATGGGAGTTCACCTCATGCGGCAAGGCGACTACATCACCGAATACGAAGTGAAGCTTGCTACCAAGGTCGCCGAAGTGTTATGCGGCGGAAATGTGACTCCGGGCACGCCGGTGAGCGAGCAGTATATCCTTGATCTCGAGCGCGAAGGGTTCAAATCGCTGTGCGGTGAGAAGAAGACGCAGGAGAGGATTCAGTACACGCTGAAGACGGGCAAGACGTTGAGGAATTGAGTAGCGCGGGGGGATTCTTACATAATTTACCTACGTTGCCAATGTACGTGTTGACAGTATGTACATGGAAGATGTAAATTGGCGATTAGAGGTGTGAGATGGCGTACATTGAACCGCAAACGGTCTGTGCCCCGAAGGCTTCGATCCGCGCGGTCGAAGTGATCTACGACGGCGGATCTGGCGAATGGTCGGTCGCACGCGTGAACTGGGAGGATGAGGACAGAATCGGAATTCGTTGGAATGGCGGCGATGGCCCTGGCGTTGGTAATCCTCAATCGCGAGGAAAAGCGACTTGGTTTATTGTCCCTGAGCCTTTGCAGCATGTAGTCCTCGAGAAAGTCGAGGAACTGAGCATTTCGGGACCTGGCGGTCTCATGGAAAGGTACAAGGAAATGGCCAACGACGAGGCACGGGAGCGCGACGCAGAGGAGTGGTCGGAGGGGTTGATCGGCGATGCATCCGCGGAGGGGTGAGGTCTGGTGGGTGGCATTCGATCCGTCCGTGGGAGGCGAGATACAGAAGACACGACCGGCGGTGATCGTCAGCAACAATGCGGCGAACATAGTCCTGAATCGAGTGATCGTGGTTCCGCTCAGTAGCAAGACCACGAAGGTCTATCCGGGAGAAGCCTTGGTCACGCTGCACGGTGAACCGAGAAAAGCGATGGCCGATCAGCTAACGACGGCTTCAAAGAAGCGTATGCGATCCAAACTGGGGGAATTGTCGTTTCACGATGTCGCCGCAGTGGAAGCAGCGATCCTCTTACAGTTGGGCATCCGGCGTTGAACAATACCCTCAAGCAGGGTGCGTTGAAATGAAGTACCTCGTCAGGAGTTTTTATGCGTGAAGTCATTATCGCTTCTTCCGTGCGCACGCCGGTGGGACGCGCCTTCAAAGGCACGCTCCGCGCTACTCGTCCCGACGAACTTGCTGCCGTCGCCTTTAAAGGCGCGCTCGAACGCGTACCGCAGATTGACGCCAAAGAGATCGAGGACGTCATCCTGGGCTGCGCCATGCCCGAGGCTGAGCAGGGGATGAACGTGGCTCGCATCGCGTCGTTGCGCGCCGGCTTGCCGGTAGAAGTTTCGGCGTTGACGATCAACCGTTTCTGCTCGTCCGGATTACAGGCGATTGCCATGGCGGCCGAGCGCATCATGAGCGGCGGGGCTGAGATTATCGTGGCGGGTGGCACGGAATCGATGTCCATGATCCCGATGGGCGGACACAAAATCTCGCCCAATCCCTGGCTGGTCGACCATTATCCCGACGCGTATCTTTCCATGGGCCTGACTGCAGAAAGGGTGGCTCAGCGATTTGGTATCACGCGCGAGGCGGCGGACGAATTCTCGTATCGTAGCCATCGGAAAGCATTGGCTGCGATCCAGGCTGGCAAGTTTGCCGACGAAACGGTCTCCGTGCCAGTGAGCTTTACGACGCCGAACGGCTCCAAGCCAAAGCGGCAAGAGATTACTTTCAAAGTGGACGAAGGCCCGCGTGCCGACACTTCGCTCGAAGCGCTCCTCTCTCTCAAGCCGGCATTCCACGCGAAGGGCACGGTTACGGCGGGCAACTCGTCGCAGATGTCCGATGGCGCGGCCGCGGCTGTGGTTATGTCTGCGGATCGGGCGCGGCAGCTCGGAATCAAACCGCTGGCGCGATACGTGTCCTTTGCCACCGCTGGATACAAGCCCGAAGAAATGGGCCTGGGTCCCGTATTCGCCATTCCGAAAGCGCTGAAGATGGCAGGGCTCGAGCTGGCGGATATCGACGTCATCGAATTGAACGAAGCCTTTGCGGCCCAGTCGTTGGCTGTGATCAAAGAAACCGGTCTCGATCCGGAGCGGGTGAATCCCAATGGCGGGGCGATTGCTTTGGGCCATCCTCTCGGATGCACCGGCGCGAAGCTCACCGCCACGATTATTCGCGAGATGAAGCGGCGCAACGCGAAGTATGGCCTGGTCACGATGTGTGTCGGCGGAGGCATGGGCGCGGCGGGGATTTTCGAGAACCTGGGCTAAAACCGGAAGCATTAACCACAGAGGACACAGAGGTTCACAAAGGATAGCAACGACATTCGACTTCTTCCCCTTTGTGTCCTCTGTGATTAATACCTTTGGTTGTGATATCTCACCTTGCGCGGACCCATTGGAAACGACCACGATTGAGGCAGGAGATCGCCCATGTCCACTGCGCCGGTTCGAAGAATCCCCGCCAACGACGTCAGCCATGCCATCATTACGGCCGCTATGAAAGTTCACACCGAACTCGGTCCCGGATTGCTGGAAAGTACTTAAACAGCTTGTCTGCAATATCAACTCCATGAAGCTGGAGTCGACTCGGCAGCCCAAGTCGGATTGCCGGTCGTGTATCACGGAGTGAAGCTCGAACTGGGGTACCGGATAGACTTGCTGGTCGAGGGGCTCGTCATCGTCGAGATCAAATCAGTCGAAGCTGTATCGCCGGTACATCAGGCTCAGCTACTTTCGTACCTTAAGCTCAGTGGTAAATCCCTCGGCCTGCTTATAAACTTCAATGTTATGCATTTGAAAGACGGCATTCGGCGCTTCGTAAACGGCACCGATTGGAAATAAGGAAGGCATAAACCACAAAGGACACGAAGAGGCGCAAGGTTTCTGAGTCTGCTTTTCTTTGTGTGACCTCTGCGGTTAAAGGGGTTGACTAAAAAATGGCGACACCCACAACAGCAGTTCCGCAAGCCAAAATCTCCGGTGGCAGCTTTCTTCTCGAAACGCGTACGCCCGAAGAAGTCTTCACGCCCGAAGACTTCACCGAGCAGCATCTGCTGATTTCTCAAACGGCCGAGGAGTTCGCCGTCAACGAGATCGTTCCCAACATCGAGAAGATGGAGCACAAAGACTTTTCCATCACCCGGGATTTGCTGAAAAAGGCGGGCGAGCTTGGGCTGAGTTCCGCCGAGATTCCCGAAGCCTACGGTGGCCTGGAGATGGACAAAGTCACGGCCGCGGTGATCGCCGACCACATCGCCAAATACGCCGGCTTCGCCACAACCTGGGGCGGACACACCGGGATTGGCACGCTGCCCATCGTGTATTTCGGGACTGAAGAGCAGAAGAAGGAATACTTGCCCCGGCTCGGAGCGGGAGAAATCGTCGGCGCGTATGCATTGTCCGAGGCTTCCTCTGGTTCCGACGCGCTCAATTGCCGCGCCCGCGCCGATCTTTCTCAAGATGGAAAGCACTACATTCTTAATGGCGAAAAAATGTGGATCACGAACGCCGGGTTCGCCGACCTGTTTACCGTCTTCGCCAAGGTTGGCGGCGAAAAGTTCTCCGCTTTCTTGGTCGAGAAATCGTTTCCCGGATTTTCCATTGGCGCGGAAGAACACAAGATGGGCATTCGCGGTTCGTCGACCTGCCCCATCATTTTGAATGACTGCAAAGTCCCGGTCGAGAACTTGCTCGGCGAGATTGGCAAGGGCCATGTCATCGCCTTCAATATTCTGAACGTCGGACGTTTCAAGCTGGGCGCGATGTCCGTTGGCGGGGCGCGGGTGTCCTTAGAAAGCGCGATTGCGTACGCCAAGCAGCGCAAGGCGTTTGGCAAAGTCATCGCGGACTTCGGTTTGGTTCGCGAGAAGCTGGCCAACATGGCAGTGGGCGTCTACACCGGCGAAGCTCTGGTTTATCGCACTGTCGGCATGATGGACGTTGCGCTGTCCGAGGTCGACAAAACCGGACCTGATGCTGCCAAGGAAACCCGAAAAGCCATTGAAGAGTATGCCGTTGAGTGCTCGATTATTAAAGTGTGGGGCTCGGAGATGGTCGGCAATGTAGTCGACGAGACGGTGCAGATCTTCGGCGGCTACGGATTTGTCGAAGAGTATTCCGCCGAGCGCTCTTACCGCGACGCCCGTATCAACCGCATCTTTGAAGGCACCAACGAAATCAACCGGCTCATCATTACCGGGTTCCTGTTGAAACGCGCGATGTCGGGGCAGTTGCCGCTCATGCCTGCGATCAAAAAGTTGATGGACGAAGTTTTATCCGGACCGTCGGCCGGGGAAGAACTTGAAGGCCCGTTAGCCGAAGAGCGCAAGGTGGTCGCGTCAGCCAAGAAATTGGGCTTGTTCGTCGCAGGAGCAGCTACGCAGAAATATATGCAGGCAATTCAGGATCAGCAAGAGGTCATGGGAGCGATCGCGGATATGGTGATCGAAACTTACGCCATGGAATCCGCTGTGTTGCGTGCGCAGAAGATCGCGGAACGAAATGGCGAGAATGCAGCTTCACTGCCAATCGCCATGACTCGCGTTTATCTTTCGCAGGCGATGGAGAAGATCGAAGCCGCGGCTAAGAAAGTGATTGCGGCTGTCGCCGATGGCGATATGCTGCGCACGCAGTTGGCGATTTTGCGGCGTCTGGCGAAGCACGAGCCGTTCAACACGATCGAGTTACGGCAACAGATTGCGCAAAAGGTCATCGAGCGGGGGAAGTATACGCTGGCGTAGAAACGTTTCTACGACGGAGGCGCAGAGAGACCATTTTCCACTGCATCATTGAGCCTTCGCGAAGGGCGCCCGCCACACTTGAATCACGCTTTCTTCAGCTTCTCCATCACGCTCTGAATCAGCTCCTTCGCATCCGTCAGATTCTTCATCACCAATTGGATGTCCATCACCGGCTTGCCGGGCCAGCGCTGGCTTTGGCAATAAACCCCGTGTTGTCCCACCAATGCCATGGCATCGGTAATCATATCCATGGTGATGGCGAGGCGCCCGCGGGGAACTCCCATCATCGTCTCGTAGTGCTCGAGCTCTTCCCGTTTCTCATCGAATACCGGCATGGTGAAGATTGTAATGGCTGTCGGTTGTAGCGCATAATTGTCGGGCCTTGCTGTCCAATTTCGTTATCGGTACGTCAAAGCACATAGCAATTGGCACTTAGCGTTTAGTCAAGGCGTTTAGTCAAAAGCAGGATTCGCAGTCGCTTGTCGCCAATATAAAAACTCGTGCTAAGTGCTAAAACCCCCACTCAGGAGAAACTGATGCGCAAACAAATCGTATTCCTAACTTCGCTGCTTCTAGCCTTCACGGTCGCTGCCATGTGTCAGGATAAAGGCAAACCTGCAAGCCCGCCTGCTCAGACGCAATGCAAGTTCTCGGATGGCAAGACGATCACCATCAAGTATTCGAGTCCGCGTGCCAAGGGCCGCAAGATTTTCGGAGACCTCGTACCCTACGGACAGGTCTGGCGCACCGGCGCAAATGAGGCGACGACATTTGTTACCGATGCGAACGTCAACGTTGGCGGCAAGGATGTGCCTGCCGGCAGTTATACGATCTTTACCGTTCCCACTCCCGACAAATGGACGCTGATCGTCAACAAGAAAACGGGCGAGTGGGGCATTCCTTACAAATATGAAGCGGATGAACTAACACGGGCGGACATGAAGGTTGCGCCCACATCGTCGCCGGTCGAGAACTTTACGATTGATCTTGCATCGATGGGCAGCGGTTGCACGGTGACCATGAGTTGGGAAAATACGCAGGCTTCGGTAGACATCAGCGAAAAGAAATAGGACGCCAGCAGGCTCCGCTGTAGAGACGTAGCTAGCTACGTCTCTACAGTCTGAAGGCGGCTATTGAGCTGGTTTCCAGCGCAGAACCGGCTTCCGAGCGGCAGCCGTTTCGTCCAAGCGCGAGACCCGCGTGGTATGAGGCGCGGCCAGCACCATCTGCGGATCTTCTTCCACTTCTTGCGCGATCGACTTCATTGCGTCGATGAATAAATCCATTTCTTCTTTAGATTCGCTCTCGGTGGGCTCGATCATGAGCGCGCCGGGCACGATCAGCGGAAACGCCGTCGTATAGGGATGGAAACCGTAATCGATGAGCCGCTTCGCAATATCCATCGTCTTGACGCCTTTTTTCGCTTGCACTTTATCGCTGAAAACAACTTCATGCATGGTCGGCGTGGAATAAGGCAAATCGTAGACGCCTTCGAGACCCTTGCGAATGTAATTGGCGTTCAACACCGCGTCTTCGGTCGTTTGGCGCAAACCGTCCGGCCCGTTGGCTAGCGTGTAGGCCAGGGCGCGGACAAACATTCCGAAGTTGCCATAAAAAGCGCGGACACGGCCCACCGACTGAGGCCGGTTGTATTCAAAGCCCAGCGTGCCATCGGGCCTGGTGATGACCACCGGCGTGGGCAGAAACGGCTCAAGTATTTTCTTGATGGCCACCGGGCCCGATCCAGGACCTCCGCCACCGTGCGGCGTCGAAAACGTTTTGTGCAGATTCAGATGCATCAGATCGACGCCAAAGTCTCCAGGACGAACTTTACCTACCAGCGCGTTCATGTTCGCACCGTCCATATAGAGTAGGCCACCCTTGGCGTGCATGATGTCGGCAATCTTATGAATCTGCTGCTCGAAAACACCCAGCGTGTTGGGATTAGTCAGCATGAGCGCGGCAACTTCTTCGTTCATCTGCGACGCGAGCGCGGCAACATCAACCATGCCCCGCGCATCCGATTTCAGATTTTCTACCGCATAACCGACCATGGCCGC
>Ga0206874_1246_pt1 | contig 12327 bp, 9 predicted proteins | sample Alteio_BWOrgCont_12_FD_152629 | JGI IMG/M metagenome (GOLD analysis project Ga0206874, IMG submission 152629) | Enriched cells from forest soil in Barre Woods Harvard Forest LTER site, Petersham, Massachusetts, United States -... | ecosystem: Environmental > Terrestrial > Soil > Temperate forest > O...
CCTCCTCATCGCGGGGGTTTTTACGCACCTCAGCCTCGAGCATAGAGCGGGCTTTATCGTAATTCTTTTGGGTATAATAGACTTTCGCGGACATGACGCCCGATGAGGCGCATTCAAATCCAGTCGTAGCCATAAAAATTGCAACGCCCGCTAACACAAGATAAACTACATTTCGCATATATATTCCGAAAACGATTCACGCGAACTTAGGAAAATCGCCGCCGCGAAACAACCGCATCCCCGCCCGCCGTTCTGTTATTCGCATTGGCTGACGTCAGAAAAATAAGTAAATTTAAGACAATGTATATTAAAGGAATATTTGGTGGATTATCGCTGGAGAATAGCCGATCAGCCTGACGACGCGACCGTTGGCGAGTTAGCGCTCGCCCTGCATCAACCCCAATCCATTGCGCGTATTTTGGTTACGCGCGGAATTACGCATTTCGATGAGGCGCGCCGTTTTTTCCGACCCAATCTTGCCGATTTGCACGATCCGTTCCTTATGAAGGATATGGACATTGCCGTCGCATGTGTAGCCCGCGCAATAGGTTCCGGCGCTCATATCCGTGTGTATGGTGATTATGATGTCGATGGAACGACAAGTGCGGGTATGCTCTATAGGTTTCTGGTCGAAGCGGGGGCGCACGCGTCCTATTATATCCCCGATAGGTTCACAGAAGGCTATGGGCTGTCTTTTGCAGGCGTCGAGACGGCGCATCGCGAGGAAGTCCGTTTGCTTATAACGGTGGATTGCGGCACAACGGCGGTTGCACAAATCGCCCGTGCGCGGGAATTGGGCATGGACGTCATCGTGTGCGATCATCACGAACCCGACGCAGGCATCCCCTCTGCCACTGCGCTTTTGAATCCAATCCAACCCGGATGCACCTACCCGTTCAAGTATCTTTCCGGGTGCGGCGTTGCATTTAAATTAATGCAAGGTCTCAGCAGGATGATGGGGATTGATGAGAGCCATTGTCTGCGTTTTTTGGATTTTGTCGCCATTGCGGCGGCGGCGGATATCGTACCTTTGGTTGGTGAAAATAGAATCCTTGCCGCCTATGGCTTGCAATTGCTGAACGGCAATCCGCGACCTGGATTCCGCGCATTGCTCGAAGCTGCCGGGGTGTCCGCCGGAACGCTACAATCAAGCGCCATCGTGTTCAATATTGCCCCGCGCATTAACGCTGCCGGGCGTATCGGAAATGCAATGCGCGCCGTGCGCTTGATGCTGTGCGACGACCCGGTGGAAGCCCAATCGCTCGCACAGGAACTAGAAATTGACAATAGAAGCCGCCGCGTGCTTGACGAAGAAACATTTGCCGCGGCGCAAGAAATGATTGAGCAAACCCTTAACCGAAGCCGCGACCGTATCATCGTATTACATGGCGCAGATTGGCATCCCGGCGTCATTGGTATTGTCGCTTCCAGAGTGGCGGAAAAATATTATCTCCCCGCCGTTATGCTCTCGACAATAAACGGAATAGCCAAAGGCTCCGCACGAAGCATCCCCGGTTTCGATATTCATCACGCGTTGCGTGCATGTGAATCACTTATGCTCAACTTCGGCGGACATAAATATGCCGCGGGATTATCGCTCACACCGGAGCATGTTCCGGCGCTTCGCGACGCGCTGAACGAGAATGCGCGTAGTACCATGTCCCCGGAGATGCTCATCCCTGAAATCACCGCTGATACAAATGTGGGGATTCCGGAAATTTCGCCGACATTTGTCAATGTCATAAAACAATTTGCCCCGTTCGGACCGCGCAATATGCGACCTGTCTTTCATATCTCCAATGTAGAAGTTGTCGGAACACCGCGCATTGTCGGCAATAACCATCTTAAATTCCGCGTGAGAGAATATGCCGGTGTTCCCAAGGTCGGTATTCCTAAGACGAATGGTAATGGTTTCAAGAATCAGGAGCGTTATAATCATACGCCATCCCTAATCATTGACGCAATCGGGTTTGGTCTCGGCAATAAACTCTCCATGATGACGAACGGAAGGAAGCAATTTGAAATGCTCGCAGCAGTAGATGAAAATATATATAATGGAAAAACGACCACACAATTTCTTGTGAAGGATATACGGTAAATAAATGCACATTATAAAAGAAAGTATTAATTCATACTTTTTACTTTATTCTTTTGTCCCCGCATGCTCGTCGGTCGCACACTTGAACTTGATGTATTGAAAGCCTCCTTTCGGCAGATGCTGGAAGGCAAGGGCAATATTCTCTTCCTCACCGGCGAGGCTGGGCTTGGCAAGACAACACTCGTGCATGAGTGGTGGAAAACTATTGCGCCTGATACCGCCAGTTACGCTGAAGCGGCATGTTCCATTCCTATCGGTAACGTTGATGTCGGACGATTGGAGGCATTGCAACCCTGGGCGGATATTGTTGCGCAACTGGAACACTATGAAGCGAAAGGCAAGAGGAAACTCGATCTGAAGAAACTAATCTTCGATAGCGCGCCGGCATGGGCATGGGCGCTGCCGATCGTTGGCGGCATTGCACACGGCGCAATGGAGACTGCCCGTTTGGTAAAGCAGCAACAAAGCGACCACAATCCCAACGCCTCCAATCAACAGCAAGTGTTTCAGCAGTATGTGAACTTGCTCACAAAGATCGCCGAACAAACACCGCTTGTTATCCTCTTGGACGACATGCACTGGGCGGATACCTCCTCGACGAATTTATTGTTTTACCTCTCTCGTCAGATCAACGAGAAGAAGATTCTCGTCCTCGTAACCTACCGCCCGGATGATGCAAGTGCCGCAAACAAAGGCGAAGGGCATCCGATCATTCAGGTAAAGAATGAAATCCTTCGTTACGGCGGGAAAGGATGTTCACTCTCCTATCTTGATCGCAATGCAATCTCCGAACTGCTTATCAAAACGTTCCAAGATTACAAAACCGACGACACGTTCGAGCGCTGGCTCTTGAAGATCTCCGACGGCAATTCTCTGTTTGTCGCGCAGTTCATCAAAACATTACACGAAGATAATTGGCTGACGGATTATGGCAAGTTTGTCGGGCAGTACGAACATATCACTGTGCCTGCATCAGCCCTTGCAGTTGTGGAAGAGCGCACGCGACGGTTAGACCGTGAGACGTGCGAGTTATTACGTTATGCAACGGCAGAAGGCGAGGAATTTACGAGTTTCGTGCTCGGACGTTTGAAAAAAACGGAACCGATGGAATTGCTTAAGGAGCTGCGCCGCGCCGAGAGCGAAGGCATCGTGCGGAAGATCGGCAGCACGCGTCTCTACGCGAATCAAACAACAACAGTCTTCGGGTTTTCCCATGCATTGTTCCATCAGGCATTGTATCAGGGATTGCTGGACGAAGAAAAAGAAGTTCTGCACCGGCGATGCTTTGAAATTTTGAAAACCGAGTGGGACCGGCTTTCCGGTACGAAGGAACGGACGAACTCGCTCGCATCCAAACTTTTAACGCACGCGGAGAAATGTGGCGAGATTGAAACTGCCGCCGCAGTTGCGCTGGAAGCTGCGCGCGGCGCGTGGCATACATACGCGGAAGCGGAAGCGCTGGAGATGCTCTCGCATGTTTTTCATCTCGCTGATGCGAACGCTTCATTACCAGCTACATTGCGGATAGACGCGCTTATTTTAAAGGCAGACATTCACTATCTACTTGGCAGATACGAGGAATCGCTTAATGCGGCAACAAATGCGTTAAAGTATTCGCAAATATTGCGCGATGATGCTCGCTCCGCAAAAGCGATGCAACAGAACGGCAAGGTTTATTTCCATCGTGGTGCATACGATGAAGCGCTGGATTATTACGCAAATAGCCTGGCGATTCAGGAATCCATCGGCGACCGCAAAGGTATTGCGTCGTCACTGAACAACATAGGCAATGTGTATAACTGGCGCGGGGCTTACGGTGAGGCGCTGGAATATTATGCAAAAGCGCTTGCGATAAATGAATCTACCGGTGACCGCGCAGGCATTGCGACGTCGCTTGCCAGCATCGGGAATGTGCATAACTTTCGCGGAGCATACAACGAGTCGCTGGAATATTATGCAAAAGCGTTGGCGATACGGGAATCCATCGGCGACCGCGCAGGGATTGCAAATTCGCTGATCAATATCGGGGTTCTTCATGGCTCTCGCGGTGCTTATGACGATGCGCTGGAATATTTTACAAAGAGTCTTGCAATGCAGGAATCCATTGGCGAACGCGATGGCATTGCGAGGTCGCTTCTCAATATCGGGGTTGTTCATGGTTCTCGCGGTGCTTATGACGATGCGCTGGAATATTATGCAAAAAGCCTTGTGATTCAAGAATCCATCGGCGACCGCGCAAGTATTGCGGCGGCGCTCGTCAATATTGGGGTAGTGCAACTCAAGCAAGGGAATTTACCTGAGGCGCGGACTGCGCTTACGAAGTCAAAAAATACGGCTGTTGAAATACGATCAACTCAACAAATTGCATATTCACTCTGTGAATTGGGTCTTCTCTGCGAAGCGGAAGCGATGCAACGCATTGGCGCTGCGCGCACCGAAAAAATTAGCGAAGCCGTAGCGCTCCTCGAAGAAGGGTTGGCGATTTTCCGGGAAATTAAATCTGCGCATGTAAAAAAATACGAGCCGGAACTGGAACGAATAAAGCAAAGTATGAAGTCTGAAGGATAAAGTTATGAAAGGGAATCCTAAATTTGTCATTTCCAATTTTTAATTTCCCCGTATGCTTGTCGGACGCACACTTGAACTTGATATATTGAACGCCTCCTTCCGGCAGATGCAGGAAGGCAAAGGTAGCATACTGTTCCTCACGGGCGAGGCAGGGCTTGGCAAAACAACGCTCGTGCATGAGTGGTGGAAAACCGTTGCGCCCGATACAGCCATTTATGCGGAAGCCGCATGCTCCATTCCGATCGGTAACATTGACGTAGGCAGATTGGAAGCACTACAGCCTTGGGCGGATATCGTCGCACAATTGCAGTCTTACGGAGATAAATCGAAAAAGAAAATTGATCTGAAGAAATTGATCCATGATTCTGCCCCATCGTGGGCATGGGCACTGCCGATCGTTGGCGATTTCGCGCACGCAGTCGTTGAGACGCACCGTCTGGCGAAAGAACAGCAAGAAGTTGAGCAGAAAGTATCAAATCAGCAGCAAGTATTTCAGCAGTATGTCAATCTACTCTCTCAAATTTCGGAGGACACACCCCTGGTGTTGTTGCTGGATGACATGCACTGGGCTGATGTTTCATCCACCAATCTCTTGTTTTATCTCTCGCGACAAATAAAGGACAGGAAGATTTTTGTCGTCGTGACGTATCGTCCCGATGAAGCAACGGTGGCTAATGATGGCAAGGGGCATCCGATCGTGAAAGTGAAAAATGAAATTTTCCGATATGAAGCAGGCGCCGAACTCGTCCTTCGGTATCTCGATCGAACCGCGATCTCCGAATTGTTGATAAAGACATTCTCCAATTATAAACCCGACGATACGTTTGAGCGATGGTTATTGAAAATTTCTGATGGTAATTCATTATTCGTTGCGCAATTCATCAAAACCTTGCATGAAGATAATTGGCTGACTGATTATGGCAAGTTTGTAGGGCAATATGAGAACATTAGCGTACCGGCAACAGCGCTTGCTGTCGTTGAAGAGCGAACCCGGCGCATGGATACTGCTACAAGGGAGTTGCTCAGATACGCTACGGCAGAAGGCGAAGAGTTCACCAGCTATGTACTGGGAGCATTAACTTCAAAACAACCACTGGAGCTGTTGTCCGAACTTCGAAAAGCGGAGGCTGCAGGTCTGATACAAAATAAAAAAAGCACCCGGAAATTTGCCAACCAGACGACAAGCGTGTTCGGGTTCTCACATGCGCTGTTCCACAAGGCGTTGTACGATGGATTATTGGAGGAAGAGCGGAAAGAAAGAAACCGATGCGGACAGGGAAACGTATCTCTCGAAACTGCGAAGTGCGGCGGAATATTTTGAAAAATTGCATACTCTCTCGCCTGGCGAGTATGCCCCGCTAGGGCAGTTGGGGGAAATCTATGCGATTCTCGGCGAGGACGCCAAAATGAAAGCCGCGCTCAAGGGGCTGGAGTCAATGCAATCGGCGCAAAGCGACAACCCGCAATATTGGAACTCCCTGGGCACGATTTATACGGTGCTCAATGATGTAACCAAAGCAAAAGAGGCGTTCGATAAGATGGACGCTCTCCAGAAAAAATAACAGTTTTAATTGCAGTACCAACCAAAAGAAAGGTGTTTTTCAATGAATAAACCAGACGCACAACAGGGGCAACAGCAAATCAATATAGAGATCGGCGAAAAAGAATCCGAAGGCATTTATTCCAATTTGGCGATTATTACGCATTCGGGAGCGGAATTTGTCGTGGATTTTACGCGAGTGCTTCCGGGTGTGCCGAAAGCCCGCGTGCAGGCTCGCATCATCATGACCCCCCAGCATACAAAATTGCTTCTCAATGCACTGCGTGAAAATATTGATAAATTCGAACGTCAATTCGGCGAGATTCGTCTGGAAGGCTCATCAACGGGCGGATTTGGATTTCAAACATCAGGCAGCAGCGGCGGCAGTGAAAAGGTTAATTAAACTCCCCCCGCTCCATCGCGTGTAATCGCGCTATGCCGCTAACATCCCCACGTTCAATTATTGCGGTGTGGCTTTTTGTGTGTACGGTGTATTTGCCTTCTGCCGCACAAACATTTAAATTGAGCGGGAATGTATTCGATTCGGCAACACATCAACAATGCCCCGGCGCCACCATTCGTTTGAATGGAACCAATACCGGTACGATTTCCAATCGAAATGGGAATTATGCTATTTCATTGGCAAAGGGAGAGCATGAGTTAACAATCAGCCTGCTCGGCTATTACTCTCAGACGTACCACTTCACGCTCGATTCGAATACGACGAAGGATTTTTATCTCGCCGTCAATCCGGTAGCGCTTAGCGAGGTGACTGTGTACGCCAAAAACGCCGAAGCGATCATCCGCCAGGCGATTGCGGAAAAGAAAAAAATGCGCGCCACGCTGCATTCCTATCAATGTAACGCGTATGCGAAACTGACGGTTTCTAGCAACGCAAACAATATGTTCACCGGCGCTCGAAATAATTCCGTGGACGTTACAATCGGCGGGGGAAGCTCGGATACTACCGCCATCGGCGGCATCATGGAAACATACACGACGAAATATTGGCGCGATGGCGACGGCGAGCGTACTATTGTAACGCAACGGCGGCAAACCGCCGACATTCCCGCGGAAGCGAATGATATCCGCTCATTGGACGTTTTTGATCTCAACGACGACGAGCAGAACCTTGGTAAATACGTCATCACAGGACCGACCGCTCCCGACGCGCTCGATTGGTACAATTATGAGTTATTAGACGTGACAACTCTCAATGGCAAACGTGTCTATCGGTTACGCATGACGCCGAAAAGCCAGGTTGCGGCGCTTTGGGACGGAATTGTCAGTATTGCGGATAGCACGTGGGACGTCGTGCAGGTGGACGTGCATCCGAACGAGGCGGTGAACTTTCCAATTCTCGATAGTCTGCGCTACTCGCAGTTGTTCAGCCTCATTCACGACAAATACTGGCTGCCCTCGGATATTACGCTCAATGCGTATCTGAAGGCAGAGTTGCTCATCGTCCCGACTATCCGCATTGGCATTGGCAGTGCATCAGTGTTGTACGATTACAAAGTCAACCAACCCATACCCGATTCCATTTTCGCCAAATCCGAACTCGTCATTGATTCTTCGGCAAAAAAATTCGATTCGTCGTATTGGCGCGAACATGAAGTGCTGCCGCTCACCGGCGAAGAGCAGCAGGCGTATCATACGATTGATAGTGTCGTGAAACATCCGGATACGACGCGCTCGACCGGCGGCGGACTGGGGGATTTTCTTGGCACGTTCATCGGTGCGCCTGTCAAGTTCGGTATCGGGCTTTATAAATTCAATCGCGTTGAGGGCAACGCCCTTGATTATACATTGAACGTCCCGTGGCATTCTATACTACCTTCAACCTCGCTCATCGGGGATGTTGGCTATGGGTTTACGGATAAGAAAGGAAAATGGAGCGCGACTCTTTCGCAGAATATTTATGCAGGAAATGATTGGAATGTATGGGCGGGTGTTTCTCTATACAACCATCTTTCGCACCGTGAAGACGCCGGGTACTATCCTGTCTGGCTGAACACGCTGTTCGCATTGGCGGGAAAAACGGATTATTTCAATTATTTCTACGCGCGAGGCGGCGATGCGTCGGTATCGGTTGAACACGGTTCACTATCGCTTTCCGCCGCGTATGAAAATGAAAATGAGGTATCAACGCATACTATTACCGGCGTAAGCATTTTATTTCCTCACGTCGCATATCGCCTAAACCCGGAGATTGCCGATGGCACAATGCGGCTTGCGAAATTCACGCTTGCCGGGGGCAACAATGATCCTTACGCCGAAGACGAATCGGACGCCGGCTTTTCCATTGAGAATGAAACTTCCGATGCGAGTATGCTGAAGAGCGATTTCACCTTCGCCCGGTGGTCTGTAGTTACGCCGGTGCGTTTGCGCACGAGTTCATTCGGCTTTTTAGACGCCCGGTTGCAGGCGGGCGTTGCCACCGGCGCGCTGCCGCCGCAGATGCTTTTCGATCCCGAGACAGCACTCTCGTTTATAGGTCCTTTCGGGGTTTTCCGCTCAATGGGAATCAAAGAATTTTCCGGCGACAGACTGCTGTCGCTCTACGCGCAAGAGGATCTTGGCGACGCAATTTTCCGGTTAACGGGATTCCCATTGCTTTCCAAGAGCGGGACGGACTTAATTATTGAAGGTGGCGGGGCATGGACGGATATGTCGGCGCAATCACTCGCGCTTTCGCCTATGCCGGTTGAAACGGCAAAACGGGTCTATTGGGAAGCGGGATTTGGTATAAGCAAATTACCGACGCTGCCTCTTTCATTCTTCCGGCTCGATTTTACCTGGCGGCTGACACACCTATATGGCTCGGGTAATTTCGCATTCACCGTTTCTACCTCAACAGCGGTATTTTAGGTAATACTCTAATGATGCATAGTTATACGTGATAATTTAAAGCGCAATATATGTGAATCAGTCGCCATGGATAATCACATTTGAGAAAGTTAATTAGCGCGTTCCCTTAGGGTAATAAAAAATCCCTATGCAACTTTTCCCGTCTTTCATCGCTCTACTACTTATACGTAATTTGTTGCGAGTGAATAATTATGCAACACAAAAGATGCTTCCCTGAAAATTTTCAAAACTGATGCGAAGTGTACCGTATTCCTCAATGCCGGCAGCATCGGAAGGTCGTGCACGGGCACGGGTGAATTTTCTTGCGGGTGTGATTGCCGTACTGTTTTTCGCGTTACTGACCATCAGCGGCGGAAGCAGCTTTGCGGGCGTACTCATAATGATTTTGATTTCTCTTTTGTTTATTATAACAATGATGAAATTCTTCGGTTATTAGCGGATTTGCCGGAGAATATCGAAAGGCAATAGAATCGCTGAACTGAACCGGGCTGAAATAAATCGGATTGAAAAACGGTGACATACTCAGAATCACACAATTCGCGGGATAACGCGGATAAAGAGCGGCAGGAAAAACAGCAGAGGTTCATGGATTTACTGGACCCCGTGCATGACCGGCTGGCGCGGTTTGCGCATGCATTGACACGGAACCGTGAGACGGCGCGCGACCTCGTGCAGGAAACGCTCCTTATTGCGTATGAACATTTTGGCGAGTTGAAAGACGAGAGTGCGTTTGCAAGTTGGATGTTCACCATTGCACGTCGAAATTTCCACAAGTTGAACAAACGCGAATCGTTTCTCGAAGAATACGACGAGAACGCCGCCGAGAAGATTGAGGATACAAGAATCCAGCCCGACGTGGCAATGGATATCCGGCTTTTGTATGATGCGCTTGCCCGTTTACCCGAAAGCCAACGCGAGGCGGTTGTAATGTTCGAGATAAGCGGACTGACGCTCGAGGAAATACATTCGATTCAAGGCGGCTCGCTCTCCGGCGTCAAATCACGCCTCGCCCGCGGACGAAAAAAATTAGCGTCGCTCCTCGGGGTTGAAGACCCAAGCATAGTTCGCGTAACGCAAAACCCCGTTGCTCCTGCACCTGCTTTACATGAAACTCAGGTTATTTCAATAACATCTTTCTGACTCGGCATAAGATTATGCGAAATAAAAACAAAACTCTCGATGATTTATTCGCGCGCGCGCGAAACGCGCCGCCGCCGGTGACTAAATCGGAATCACGCGCACTTTTGGAGAAATTAGATGCGGAAGAGACACAAAATCCACTAAACGCAGATAAATCCTTCCGAAAACCACTTTTTAAACAATTGTATCCGCTACTCACGCTTGTGTGTCTGAGTGCCGGAGCATGGTATTATTATGCGGATTATCTACCAAAAAATAGTGTTATAAAATCCGAAAACCCTTCCACAGCGGCATATAATGTGCCATCAAATGAAGGTGCATCCAATAATATAATACCGATAGATACAAATCAAAAAAATAATCCATTGATTTCCAATAATTCAAAAGCAAACGCACATCCCTCCTTTTCAGGTAACGAGATCAACGAACGTGATTCTCTTAGTAACATCGAAGCATCGACTGAACAGAAACCCGGTTTAACACGTGATCCGGCTGAAAATATATCTGCAAATACTTTGGAACCGCAGATTGCCGCAGGAGATTCCATAATTATGGGGCATGGTGCATTCGCTGAAACAGAAACCAATGCGATTCATGATTCCTTTGTCATTGAAAACGTTGTTGCCGCCCATAATCGTGTTGATACCGTAAATGTTGCAACAACAAATGGGGGATTATCGTTTGTAGCCGCATACCGGACTATTGCGGGAACTATCTTTGAAAATGACGACCATTCATTTCAATATGATTATACAGAAAGAAATGTTGAATCGAATCCTGTAACGATGAAGCAACAAAGAGATACTGCGGTTACAGAGCCTTTGTTTACAAATTCATTCCGCGAGGCATTTCCCCAAAGTGATTATACGCTGCCGTTTCAATCCTCTGAAATCGCTTTTGACGCCGGCTCTCCCCTTGGTGATTCTACAATGCCGTCAACGCCGAAACACCGGCTTCAGCCGGCGAACATGAGTTTCATGGAACGGTACCTATGGGATTCCGACGGCGTATTCCGCGAATGGGGCTGGGCGGGACCGCTGACGCCGGATGAACGCAAATCGGAACTTGAACTCCGCCGGACCATGCTGACGGCGCATCAAATCGGCGGTTTTGTGACGGAGGGATTATTGATTGGAGCGGTGTATTTTGGTCAAAGGTTGATTGATGGCGACCGGAAGGCGAACGACTGGCACCAACCACTTGTTGCGGCGACGATTGCGTCATATTCCATTACAGGATTGCTCGCCATTCTGTCTCCGCCGCCATATATTCGCCGCGACAACGAGGCAAGCACGACGGTTACCCATAAATGGCTGGCATGGGTGCATTTTTCGGGAATGTTCATCACGCCGTTCCTCGCCCAGTTTATTCATCGCAACGATTACAACGGAATCGCGCGGTTCCATCAAGCGGCGGGATACATTACGCTCGGTGCGTTAACGGCGTCGCTTATAGTGGTAACATTCTAAACATGAATAAAAAAGCATTTCTCGTAATTGTTGTCTGCATCTGGGGTTCAACCGCTTCGTTTGCGCAAACACAATGGTATCAAAGCGCCAAAAGTTCGATGGCGTATCACTTGACCCATCCTCTTCATAAAATAGAGGCGTCAAGCCCCAGTGCGGTATTCAAGGCGGAATTGGACGTGAAAAATCATATTATAAAATCAGTTTCGGGCAGCGTGGACGTTACGACGTTTAACAGCGGCAATTCCAATCGTGATTCCCATGCGATGGAAGTAATTGACGCTATTGATTATCCCGACGCATCGTTTTCCAGTACGTCAATCACACAAACCGGCGACAGCATTCATCTGACCGGAAGAATGATGTTTCATGGTGTTACCAATGACGTCTATATAAACGGAACAACGCAATGGTCCGGCAATTCGCTTACGGTCAACGGCAATTATTCTGTGAGCCTTACCGGTTATAAAATTGACCGCCCTTCATTATTGCTGATTCCCGTGGAAGACGCGCTGACTTTTGATTTTACCGCGGAATTCGATTTTTAACAACGCCGTTGCACTGTACGTGTCATTTATTTTCATCAATCATTAAAATTCACAATAGCCGACAATGTCATTAAACGTTGAAAAACGGACGAAAAT
>Ga0206874_1247_pt1 | contig 12283 bp, 10 predicted proteins | sample Alteio_BWOrgCont_12_FD_152629 | JGI IMG/M metagenome (GOLD analysis project Ga0206874, IMG submission 152629) | Enriched cells from forest soil in Barre Woods Harvard Forest LTER site, Petersham, Massachusetts, United States -... | ecosystem: Environmental > Terrestrial > Soil > Temperate forest >...
TCGATATTGACCGCGTGAAGGCGGGGCAGCTCGGTTTGAACGTCCAGCAAATAAGCAAGTCCATGGTTGCGGCAACGTCCTCAAGCCGGTTCACACAGCCGAGTTATTGGTTGGATAAATCTTCGGGAATCGCGTATCAAATCCAGGTGGAATACCCGGAAAACCGGATGAATTCCACCGACCAGATCGGATTGATACCGATAGCGGACAGCGCGGGCAACCCCGTGTATCTCCGCGATGCGGCAACGCTGCAAACCACGACGGCGCCCGGCGAATACGATAGAATCAACCAGCAGCGCTATATCAGCGTTACGGCGAATATTCACAATAAAGATCTCGGGACAGCCGTCGCGGACGTCAAGACGGCGATCGCATCGCTTGGAACATTGCCGCGCGGCGTGCATATATTATTCCGCGGACAATCGGAATTATTGCACGACACGATGAGCGAATTGCAGGCGGGATTGGTTATCGCAATCATGGTGATATTCCTTATGTTGACGATAAATTTCCAATCGTTCAAATTGGCGCTGTCCATTTTGGCGATTATCCCCACGGTAATCTCCGGCTCCGTATTGCTGCTGCTGTTAACAGGCAAAACCCTGAACATTCAAAGTTATATGGGAACGATCATGGCGGTAGGCGTCTCGGTTGCCAACGCGGTCTTCTTCATCATGAACGCGGAGTATCACCGGCGAAGTGCGCACACGTCGGAGCATGCCATCGTCTATGCCGTGCTCGGCGCGAAATTCCGCATCCGCCCCATTCTGATGACGAGCATCGCGATGATTGCCGGCATGATACCGATGGCGTCGGGTTTGGGCGAAGGCGGCGACCAAACGTCGCCGCTGGGAATCGCCGTCATAGGCGGGCTGCTCTTTTCAACAATCAGCACGCTTATATTTTTACCAAGCCTGTATGCCCGATTTATGGGAGATGCGCCGTATGTGAATCCCTCGCTCGATCCGTACGATGAACAGAGCACGCATTATGAACCGGAATCGGAAAGTATCGATTTACATTAAACATTCAAAAAGAATGAGACTTCTCAAAAATCATAACTCTAATGTCAAGGTCATTGCGAGCGAAGCCAAGCAATCCTTTCCTCCTATATTTGTAAACACGTATCACAACATTAAGGTAAAATTTTATGAAAAAAATCATATTCCCAATTGCAATTGCCGCCTCGATATGCCTTCTCTCGTGCTCGGACTCAACGGCTCCGGCGGCAGCCAGTCCCGGCTACACGTACGTATCCTCGTTCATCTCATCGGGGGGCGCGCTTTTTGCGGGCATTAGCACGCAAGGGGTAATGATATCGTACGACGGCGTTGCGTGGAATTATGTTACCGGCACGATGGCGAACAATAATGTAACTGCGCTTGCCGCAAACGGGAAATATCTTTTTGCCGGTACACTTGGCGGGGTGTTTGCCACGACAAATCAAGGTTCCGTGTGGGCGCAGGTGAATACTGGCTTGCCTCCCGCGTATGATTCCATCGGCGCGTTGACGGCGTACGGCTCGTATCTTATTGCGGGCTGCCAGCCGGGCGGGGTGTGGCGTTCCACGGATAACGGCGCTCACTGGATATCTTCCGTAAGCGGATTGGGAGCGGAATCCATCAATGCGTTAACCGCGATAGGCGGAAATTTATTCGCCGCAACAGCCAATCAGGGCGTGTACCTTTCGGCGGACAGCGGAGCGACGTGGAGCGCGGTTAATACGCAATTGGGAAGTATGACCATCAACGCGCTTGCCGCATACGATAGCGCGCTGTATGCCGGAACGAACTCGAACGGGGTGTATGTAACAACAAACAACGGAGCAACATGGGCGCCATTCACAACAATCCCGGCAAGCGCGAACCAAGCAATCTTTGCTCTCGCCGCCGTAGGTTCAACGGTATTTGCCGGCACGTCCGGCGATGGAGTCGCGCAAACAACCAACAATGGCGCAACGTGGTCGTATCCGTCGTACGGTGTTACGGGCGGTAACGTGCTCGCACTATACATTAGCAGCGGCACGCTCCTCATCGGCTCAGATGGCCAGATTTGTTCGTTGCCGTCATAAATGCGAAAAAAATAAAATATCGGCACAATTGTATTTTTTCAATGAACTCAATGAAATTGAAGCCTCTAAAAAAGTCTCTCGCCTTTGCCATTCTGAGCAAAGCGAAGAATCCCACCGTGAATAGAAACAATATGTATGGGATTCTTCGGTCGCATCGCTCCCTCAGAATGACAGTTTCTTCCTTATTCAGAGTTCTTAAACATGCATTCATTTTTTGCAGCGCATCGTTGTGCGCCCTTGCCCTTCTTGCGGGATGCGGCAAGAATGACGCCGGCGTATCGCGCGCGCAGGGCATTGACTCGATTGCAGTGTTCACCCTGCATAAAGAGCCCGTCTCGAAGGATATTTCATTCCCGGCGGAATTGCTTCCGTGGGATAAGGCGCTGATGTATGCAAAGGTGAGCGGATACGTGAAGGATTTGAACGTTGACATCGGCGACAAGGTGAAAAAAGGCGAATTGCTCGCAACGCTGGACGCGCCGGAATTGGTTGCAAACGAGGCGCAGGCAAATGCCGACGTGCAAACCGCGCGCTCGAAATATCTCGGCAGCTTGGATGCATACAACCGGACTATGAACGCCGCAAAAGTGCCGGGAACGATTGCAGAAGGGGAAATAGAAACGGTAAAAAGCCAGATGCTCGCCGATAGCGCCTCGCTGGACGCCGCGCGGTCGAAAAAGAGCGCTTTCGCGCAACTGAAGGATTATCTCGTTATTCGCGCGCCGTTCGACGGCGTGGTTACGCAACGCAGCGTTGACCCCGGCACACTCGTCGGCACCGGCGATACGAAGCCGATGCTTGTCGTGGAGGACATCAGCACCCTGCGGCTGCGGATTCCGGTACCCGAGGTTTATACTTCTCTTGTGCTTGATACGGCAACCGCCGATTTTACCGTCGAAGCCCAGCCCGGGGTAACGTACAAGGCAAACTTATCGAGAAAAGAAGGCGCGTTGAATCTCGTGAATCGCACGGAAACGTGGGAGTTCCTCTATGATAATAAATCGAATCAGCTGAAATCCGGAATGTTCGCGAATGCCACCCTCACGCTCCACCGGCAGGATTCTTCGTTCGTCGTACCTACAGCGGCGGAAGTAACAAGCCTGGAAAAACAATTCGTGCTCCGGCTTGCAAACGGAACGACCGAATGGGTTGACGTTCACAACGGTATTGACTTGGGAAAAAAAATTGAATTATTCGGTAACCTTCAAACCGGCGATACGATTCTGGCGCGGGGCACGGATGAGATAAAACCGGGCAGGCATTTTGCACCCGCTATGCAAATCAATTGATTGTTTTTGTGGAATTTTTCTCGCGATTCCCTTGTTATCATTTGTGTAAAATAATTGAAAAATATATTTTACAATAACGAAAGGAAATAACAATGGCACTGAGAATGGGAGCGCTGCTCATCGCCGCCTTTGCGGCATGCATTATGAGCGGTTGTGCGCCTGAGGTAACATCCACAATGCCTCCTCCGGCTGATAAAAATGAATTAATCGGAACGGCGCCGGGTGCGGATTATTCATGGACGAAGGGATATTGGTGGCCCCAAGGCAGTGAATACGTCTGGCATCCCGGCAAATGGGAACAGAATCCCAATGAGGCGCTGGTCTATCAGAGAGAGCGGTACGAAGAGCGCAATGGAATATATTATTTCTATGAAGGCGGCTGGCAGTATCGCATTCGTTAAAAATATCTAAAGGCTGTGCCGTCACGATAGACATTGGTCTCCGGTAAACACCGGGGATAAATATCGGCAGTGGCGAAAAAGTCTTTGATATCTCCAAACCCCGCTCACAAAAGGCGGGGTTTGTTTTTCCACTTCATTTTTTTCCAACACCTCTTGCCAATCAAAAAATGTAAAGACGCCAACTAAATATTTATCGTTTCTGATAACCACATTGGACGAACACGCACAAATCCAAGCCATAAAAACATCAAATTCACGTTTTTTAGGCTTATTTTATATAATTTTGGCTGTACCGTAACTGTACGGTAATTATGCCGTAACATTCCGGTAACATAGCGATTCTAATTTTGCACCATGTTTTTACGGAATATGTGCGCGGATATTGATAGGTTTGCCGGCATATCCCTCCTGTATAGTATGCCATGCAAACTCGTCTTACTCGCCCAATCCGGAATCACATATCACGTAAATCACAATTGAAGAATTATACACTTTTCTTAAAAACTATGATACAACCGTACAATTCGCACTCAATGCCTCATTTCTCACCTTCTTTCAAATCAATGCGTTCTTACTTATTTCTTTTACTAACGTTTTTTGCTTGTGTTGGCATTGCCAGCGCGCAAGGCGACTACACCCCGGTCCAACCCGCCTACGCAAAAGACACCTCGGCATTATGGTCTATTTCTGAAGTTACGCCGTATGGACCGGTGTTCACGAACGGTAATCATTACGGCGACGTGAAATTCAAAGGAGTTATTTATTCGTTTTTTTCCTATAACTTGAACGGCACAGTCCCCACGTCGTTCACCGATCCGACCGAAGTGCAAGGCTCGAACGTCATGGAGCCCTTCGGCAAGAATGCGAATGAATTCGATATCAACCGCGTGTATTTAACCGCATATTCGCAGCAATCGGCAACGACAGCATGGCGCATCACGACGGATGTTTATCGCAATTCCTCAGACCCTGCAACGATTGCAGCCACACAATCTTTTATCGTCAAAGATACTTCCGGTAAAGTGCACAGTGTTTCAGTCCCCGGAGTAAACTCAGGCGGCACTGCCGGTACAGCCTTTTACAACGGCTTGGCAATTCGTTTGAAATACGCCTACATGGATTGGGCGCCGGTAACCGGGCTGACGTTCCGATTCGGCATGCAGCAAACACCATGGATATCAATGGTCGAAGATGCGTGGAAATACCGCGGCGTTGAATTGACCGCGTCCGATATGCACGGCTTCACGTCATCCGCCGATCTCGGCTTCTCCGCAGTGTACTCATTCCCGGGCAAATACGGCGACTTCGGCGCGTATGTGTTCAACGGACAAGGCTATCAGAAACCGGAATTCGACCGCTTCAAAGACGTTGCATTCAGATTGCAGGTTGTTCCGATGCCGACCGACAACGTTTTGAAAACCTTGAAATTATCGTTGTACGATTACATCGGCACGCAGGATGCATCCTCAACCGATGCGGCAACTGCAGTTGGCAAACCCTACAATACCACCGGCGTGCTGTTAGCATGGAATTATGATATTTGGAATTTCGGCGCTGAATGGGATACCCACACGACCGGAACAAACAGCGCGTTATATCCGGATTCAACGAACACGGCTTCGATTATCTCGATTTTCGGAGAAATCAGAGGACCGGGCGACATGAGCGATTGGGCGTTGTTCGGTCGTTACGATATTTGGAACCCGACAAACTTGAACGTCGGCAGCGTTGCATATCCCACAACAACAAGCGCAACTCCAACGACGTCAAACACGAAAGCAAATTTCCTCCTTGCCGGTATATCATACAAGATGTCCACAGGTATGTACCTTGCGCTCAACTATCAAGGAACCACCTTTGCAAATCCGGTGCTTACAACCTACCCGGCGGGCTCGGCTCTTACCGCGACGGACGCCCGTATTTTCGTCAGCACTGTCTTGATTTTCTAAGCGCGATTTCGCGTAATTTTTACAATTAAAAACCAATGAAAAAATTAGCAATTCTGGCGTTATTGTGCATTGCTGGCAGCGGGGCGATTGCCCAGCAGTTGAACGCCGCCGGTGCGACGTTCCCGTACGTGATCTACTCGAAATGGTTCGATCAGTACAAGGAAAAAACCGGCGTGGCAATCAATTACCAGTCAATCGGTTCGGGCGGCGGCATCAAACAGGTTACAGAAGGTACTGTTGATTTCGGCGCATCCGATGGCCCCATGAACGACGACCAAATGAAAGCGTTCCACGATAAACAAGGCACGGATGTGCTCCATATCCCAACCGTGATGGGCGCAGTCGTGTTAACGTATAACATTCCCGGCGTCAATCAAAGCATCAAGCTTGCGCCTGACGTGATACCCGACATTTATCTCGGACTCATCACCAAGTGGAACGACCCGCGTCTTACCGCCATCAATCCCGGCGTCAATCTTCCCGATATGCCGATTATCGTCGTTCATCGCAGCGACGGCTCCGGCACGACGTATATCTTTACCGACTACTTTTGCAAAGTATCCAATTACTGGCAGGGCAAAGTCGGCAAAGGCGCGAGCGTGAACTGGCCCGTCGGCGTCGGCGCAAAAGGCAACGAGGGCGTTTCCGGGCAGGTTAAGCAGCTTGCCGGCTCAATCGGATACGTTGAATTGGCGTATGCAATCCAGAACAACCTTTATTACGCCGACGTGAAAAACAAAAGCGGCAATTACATAAAGGCGTCGTTGGAAAGCGTAACCTCCGATGCAGCGGACATGGCAAAATCTGTCCCGAACGATCTCCGCGCCTCAATCACCGATGGCCCGGGCGGTAACGATTACCCCATTTGCAGCATGACGTGGCTGCTCGTCCCCAAAGAAATAAAGGACGAGACGAAAGCCAAACAGCTCGTCGGATTCTTGGAATGGGTCTATTCCGACGGCGAGCAGTATGCCGCCGGTTTGAACTACGCCCCTTTGCCCGCAGCGGTAATCAAACTCTGCAAAGAGAAGATCGCGCTGATAACCAGCAACGGCAAATCGGTTATGAAAATGAGATAATAACGCAGGGAAATTTGCGTTAATTTTGCACCACGGAATACGATAAACAAGGTTGATTAAAGGCTGATTAAAGGAATACAAACGTGGAAACGAAAACCTTACAACCGGAATTGCAAACAAACGCGGCGGCAGGTATTTTGCCTGCCGCCCCTCGTTTGCTGATGAAACAAAAAAAGAAAGGCTTGGGGGACGATTTCTTTAAGTATTTTGTCGCCTCCGTCGCCTCCATCGTCCTTGTTATTATTATCTTGGTCGTCTATCAGTTGATCTCGAATTCGCGCCTTTCCATCGCGAAATTCGGGTTTGGGTTCATCACCTCCTCAACGTGGGATCCGGTGGCGGAGCAGTTCGGCGCCTTGCCGATGATATGGGGAACCCTCGTCTCCTCTCTTCTCGGGCTTGTGATCGCGCTCCCGTTGAGTCTCGGCGTCGCGATTTTTCTTGCCGAACTTGCGCCGTTGTTCCTAAAGAAATGGATGATTACCACGTTTTCGTTCATGGTTGAGTTGCTTGCCGCCATTCCCAGCATCGTCTATGGATTATGGGGGATGTTCGTGCTTGCGCCGTGGCTGCAAACGACAATCCAGCCATGGCTTATAGCGCATTTTGGCTCTATATTTTTATTTCAAGGCGTGCCGTATGGCATCGGCATGATGCCCGCGGGAATCATACTCGCAATCATGATGGTTCCCATCATCACCAGCATCTCCCGCGACGTTATCAATATGGTTCCCAATACGCTGAAAGAAGGCGCGCTTGCCCTTGGCGCCACGCGATGGGAAGCGATTAAACTGGTGCTTGGCGCATCCAAATCCGGTATTCTCGGCGCCGTTATCTTGGGGATGGGGCGCGCACTCGGCGAAACGATGGCGGTAACGCTCGTCATCGGCAACACGCCGCAAATCAAAACGTCGCTGCTTGAGCCCGCAACCACGATGGCAAGCGTGTTGGCAAATGAATTTACCGAAGCAACGAGTGATATGTATATTAGTTCGCTCATCGAAGTTGGGTTGTTATTGTTCCTCATCACGATAGTCGTAAACGTTATTGCGCGCTACCTTGTCTGGCAGGCGTCGAAAAACCTTGTCCAATCTCGATAGATAAATGAAGCCATATACCCGGTACCGATATGCCAAAAATTGGACGGCGTTAGCCCTCTGCTGCGTGAGCGGGCTGATCGTGCTCGTCCCGCTTGGCTATATTCTAATGTATACCGTCATCCACGGCTTATCGGCGTTGAATTTAAGCTTTTTCACGAACCTGCCGAAACCGGTGGGCGAAACGGGCGGCGGAATCGCAAACGCCCTCGTCGGTACGCTTGTCATGCTACTGCTGAGCGGCGTCATTGCAATCCCCATCGGCGTTCTTTCCGGAATATATCTTGCCGAATTCGGCAATAACACGTTCGGAAACGTCATCCGTTTTATGACGGACGTGATGAACGGATTGCCTTCGATTATCATAGGCGTGTTTGCCTATACACTCGTCGTAATCCCCATGAAGCGGTTCAGCGCGATTGCCGGCGCCGTGGCGCTTTCGATCTTGATGCTGCCGATTATTATCCGCGCGACGGAAGAGCTTGTGAAACTTGTGCCGGGGCACATCCGCGAAGGCGGCGTTGCAATCGGCATTCCGCGGTGGAAAGTCTCATTGCGCATAATTTTACGCACCGCGATGCCGGGCATTATCACCGCTATCATGCTCAGCGTGGCGCGCGCCGCCGGTGAAACCGCCCCCCTGCTCTTTACGGCGCTGGGCAACAGGTTTTGGCAGGCGCGGCTGGATCAGCCGATGGCGGCGGTTTCGCTTCAAATTTATGAATATGCCAAAGCCCCCTACGAAGACTGGCATGCGCAGGCATGGGCGGCTTCGCTCGTCGTCATCATGATGATATTGGTGTTCAAAATAATAATTCGCATTGTTACAAAAGGAGAGGTGAAAGCGGCTACATAGTCCAAAATTCACTGAATAGTCATCATGGAACAAAACAACATCCCTAAGGATTCCACCGCTGCGGCAAAGCCCGCCGATACCGCGGCAATAACAGCGGCGTCATCCTCCGCTCCGGCAGTCGTACCGATACAAATTCAATCGAAACACGATAAAATGAGCACGACGATAATCGAAGTGAAAGACCTGAACATCTATTTCGGAGCGACCCACGCCATTAAAGGCGTGAATATGGCAATTAAGCAAAATTCCGTTACTTCAATCATCGGTCCCTCCGGGTGCGGCAAGTCAACGCTGTTGCGCACGCTCAATCGCATGCACGAAATATCCGGCGGCGTAACGATTACCGGCTCGGTTATTTATGAAGGCAACGATATTCTCACGACGGACGCCACGGAATTGCGCAAACGCATCGGCATGGTTTTTCAAAAACCCAACCCTTTCCCCTCGATGAGCATTCAGGAGAACGTCGTTGCGGGGCTGCGGTACACCGGCGTTCACAGCAGCAGTTTCCTGCGCGAAACCACGGAGAAATGCCTCATCAAAGCCGGGTTGTGGGAAGAAGTGCACGACCGCTTGAAAGAGCCGGCGATAAAACTTTCCGGCGGTCAGCAACAGCGCCTTTGCATCGCCCGCGCGCTGGCGGTCAACCCCGACGTGCTTTTGATGGACGAGCCCGCATCCGCGCTCGACCCAATTTCGACTGCGAAAATCGAAGAATTGATTTTTGAATTGCAGCCGAATTACACGATTGTCATCGTTACGCACAACATGCAGCAGGCGGCGCGCGTCAGCAGCGAAACCGCGTTCATGTACCTTGGGCAGCTGATAGAATTCGGCAAAACAAAAGATGTATTCTCCAATCCGAAACACAAGCAAACGGAATCCTATATCACGGGTCGGTTCGGCTAAGTTATGAGTTATCAGTTGTGAGTTATAAAAAAAATCCGTTAGGTCATAACTTATCATTAATCACTCATAACTTATCCCTTATAACTAATAACTCATAATTCATAACTTATCCCTTATAACTTTTTATGCACAGGCACTTTGAAGAAGAATTAGACCATCTCCGCACGCGGCTCATCCGCATGGCGTCGCTTGTGGACGAGCAAGTGGAATCCGCCATAACCGCGCTTTTTACCGCCGATGAATTGCTTGCCCGCGCCGTCATCGAGCGCGACCGTAAAGTGGATGCATTCGACCTGAAGATTGACATGCAGGTCGAGCGCATATTCATCCTCGCGCAGCCGGTCGCTTCCGACTTGCGTTTCAATATGGCGGTGCTCGCCATCAACAACGAATTGGAGCGCGTCGGCGATATCGCCGTTAACGTAGCGGAGCGCGTCCATTCGCTGAAAGAGCATAAAGCCTTGATTGACGCCTACCCTTTCCGTGAAATGGCGGAAAAGGCGCATAAGATGTTCAAGGATGCGATTGACTCGTTTATTGCGGGTGATGCGCCGCTTGCAGTCTCCGTAACCCGTTCAGACGACGCTGTTGATTCGCTGGAACGGAGCATCTTCACGTCCTTGCTGAAAGAAATGAAAGACTCCCCTTCAAACGTCGAGGCAGGCGCACATTTATTTTACCTTCTTCGTCATTTCGAGCGGCTTGCCGACCATGCCACGAACATTGCCGAAGACGTCGTTTTCATGGTGGAGGCAAAGCTCATCAAGCATCATAACAACACGGAAAACACACCCTCCGATCCGACAACAAACTGATTGCACCTAAATTCATGAAAAGCGTGCACACCGCACGCTTTTTTTATTTTAAAAAACTCCAATTTTATTTACCCTAACTTGCCGCATCAAGGAGGGAGATAATTTACAAGGCGCGCCCAAAATATTAGAGAGGGCGCGCCTTTTTTGCTTTTTTTACTTTTTTTTAAACCAAAAACCGCCGATTCTCCCTCCTTCACCCCTAAAACCGTCAAAAAAGTAAGACCCAAACGAGTCCCAAAATATGGGACATTTGTCTGCAAAAACGACAAACCACAAGGATTTAGGCTAAATTACATCCGACAGTATATTGGAATGTAACAAGTTGCAGCCGTCATATAATGTACGACATAAAGCGATTTAAGGTTTTTTCAATTTACCCTGTTTTAGGTCTAAAATAGGTGCTTTTTGGTGTTCTCCCCTAATAAATGGCGTTTCCGTCGCGGAAACGCCATTTATGCTAAATTTAAGAACTCAAGTGTATATTAGTAACTATGGAATTCCGAAAGCTGCGCATAAGTCCCCGTGAAATTACTCTGGATCAATTTCCAACGTTAATACCTAAAAACTGTCGTTCTCTTTGCCTTTATCCTTGTACTAATGACGCCAAGAACATTCTCATACACAGGAGTGGAAATAAGCCCGTACGAAATAGCTTCGATATTTATGGATACCGAGACGTCCCTACTGTGTAAATACCACGATTTGCCGCACGAAATCGTTGCCGACGCAGTAGGCGAAGCAAAGGTGAAATATTATCTGTATGCAAATCAGGCGCTGCGGTGCCGAATCATGGAAGCGCGGAAATGGATATTTACCGTTGCCGAGCACGAACTGCATGACGCCATCGCGTATGAAAGCCGTTTTCGGCATTTTGACGTTTCGGATAGATTTTCGTTTTACGCTTCAGCGGATATAATCTGCGAGAAAACGCGCATTCGCGCCTATTCATTCATTACGCAGCAATACAGCACGCCATCATTTGAAGACAGCCTTCTCAATACGATGGCTTTGAATGCCGCCTTGGGCGACCTGCGGAAAGCAAAGCCCGAATGGGCGGAAGTAACGTCGCTCCGTGCGTTTCACGGCTACACGTTTCCAGAAATTGCCAAACGAGTTGGCTGCACGTCCAATGCCGCCAAAATTCGATTCGCCCGCGCCTGTAAGTACTTGAAAAAATGCTTGATGTAACTGCGGAGTTGTTCATTCATACAACCCCGATGCTATGCCGCACATTCAAATATCTATAGATTCACATTATGCCAATGAAATTCAAAATAGCCGTCATCGGCGATTCCGTCGGTTGGGGGCAGGGTTTGCTCGAAATACACAAATACTCGGAGCGCATTGCCAAGAACTATGGCGAGCCGCCCGATGTTGATTTATACGTATTCGCACACTCCGGCGCCAAAATCGGCGTCGGCATTGCGAACGCACCGCCGCTTCCAAGCCAGGAAATATCGAGCGCAGTTCCGCCGATTTTATCGCAGGTCGAGCAGGCGTTAGACCCGGCGACGTTCGATCTTGTTCTGATAAACGGCGGCATTAACGATATCGGGTTTATGACTATTCTAAACCCGGAGACAACGAGCGACGAACTTGCCAAAATGATCCAGCAGAGATGCTATGCGGACGTGAAAGTTTTGCTTCGCAAAATTATCGGCGCTTTTTCAAAGCCGGCGTGCCGCTACATCCTTACGGGGTACTACCCCATTCTTAGCGATAATTCCAATCTGAATGCCGCGGAGCCGTTAGATAAACTGCTTGGCGTCCACGATTTGGATATCCGCATGTATTTGGACCGCGAACCGGTCGTGAAA
>Ga0206874_1248_pt1 | contig 12281 bp, 7 predicted proteins | sample Alteio_BWOrgCont_12_FD_152629 | JGI IMG/M metagenome (GOLD analysis project Ga0206874, IMG submission 152629) | Enriched cells from forest soil in Barre Woods Harvard Forest LTER site, Petersham, Massachusetts, United States -... | ecosystem: Environmental > Terrestrial > Soil > Temperate forest > O...
AAGAATCGACGGCGTGGCAAGTCATCCCTCGGTTGAAAGAAGCGAATGGACAAGGGATCGTCGAGTATCCGCTGAACAAGGTGGTCTTGTGATGCGGATTCTTTCTGGAGCCGCGGCTGCTGCGCGGGTGCAAAAAATCGCGGCTCGTGGATCACGGGTTGACGACGTCGAACCGGTGGTGCGTCGGATTGTGGGCGACGTTCGTCGGGAAGGCGATCGAGCTTTGAGGAAGTACGCTGAACGATGGGATAGGCTTGGGCGGAAAGAATCTCTGCAAGTGCCGCAGCAAGACATCGACCGGGCATGGAATTCGGTCACACCTGATTTCAAGTCCTCTTTGCGAGGCGCGGCTGAGAATATCAGACGGTTCTGCGAGTGGCAGAAGCCCGCGGAGTGGATGCGCACACGGAAGGGCATATCCGTCGGACAAATTATACGGCCGCTGGAATCCGTCGGTTGCTACGTTCCGGGCGGGCGGTATCCGCTAATCTCGACGCTGCTGATGACGGTCATTCCTGCGCAGATCGCGGGGGTTCGGAATATTTGCGTTGTCTCGCCGCGGCCGCAGGAACATGTGCTGGCTGCAGCGGGCATGCTTGGAGTGCGCGAAGTCTATCGCGTCGGCGGGGCGCAGTCGATTGCGGCGCTAGCTTACGGAACGTCTAGCATTCCGCGCGTGGATAAGATTGTCGGACCGGGGAATCTTTATGTTACTGCGGCTAAGAAGCTGGTGGCCTTCGACTGTGCCATCGATTTCCTGGCGGGCCCGACGGAAGTGGTCATCGTTAGCGATAGAGGTCAACCGGAATTTATCGCTGCCGATCTGGTCGCTCAGGCCGAGCATGATCCGGAAGCGCTCGCGGTTTTTATCACAACGCGTAAAAACCTAGCTCAGCAAGTGGCGCGCGCGGCGCAACAATTAAGCAGGGGGAATACTGTAGCGCGACATTCATTGGTTCGGAACGGCGTCGTTCTTTTATCCGCGTCACGTCGAGAGAGCATGGAATGGGCGAACGCACTGGCGCCAGAGCACATTACGGTGGAGGCTACAAACGTGGCGTTGGTGCGCAATGCCGGATCGGTCTTTGTCGGCGATTATTCGCCACAAGCAGGGGGCGACTATGCCTCGGGTCCGAATCATGTCTTGCCCACAGGTGGCGCTGCCCGCTTCCGCGGCGGGCTCGGTGTTCTTGATTTTGTAAAGCTCATCAGCGTGCAGCGGCTTTCGCGGACGGGTCTGAAACAGATTGCGCCGGTCGTCGAGTCGTTGGCCAACGCGGAAGGGTTGCGTGCACATGCGGAATCAATCCGGGCGAGGTTCGATCATGCTTGAAGCGCGCGAGGCAGTGCGCAATCTGCCGACTTATCACCCGCCGCTCGGAGGACGCGACGGGCTGCGCCTCGACTTCAACGAGAATACTGTCGGTTGCTCACCGCGGGTGCTAGCGCGTTTGCGCGAGGTCACAGCGGAGGAAATCGCGCGCTATCCGGAGCGTAAACCGATTGAAAGTATCGCGGCTGATTTTCTTGGCATCCAGTCAGACGAGTTGCTCTTGACTAACGGTGTGGATGAAGCCATTCATCTTCTTTGCGAGACATTTCTGCAGCCCGGCGACGAAGCGCTCGTCGTCGCGCCGACGTTCGCCATGTATGAGATTTCGGCGGCGGCCACCGGCGCGCGAGTGATCACTGTTCCGGCAGGCGCAGACTTCGAGTTCCCTACTTCGGATTTGCTTTCGCGAGTGTCTCCGCATACTCGTCTGATCGCGGTTGCTAATCCCAACAATCCGACAGGCACTGTGGCGGAGCCGGCAATCTTGCTCGATATCGCGCGGCGTGTCCCGCAGGCGGCCGTTCTGGTGGACGAAGCCTATTTCGAATTTTATGGAAAGACGTTGCTGGGACAATGGCGAAGCGTTCCGAACTTGTTCGTTGCCAGAACATTTTCTAAAGCGTACGGACTGGCTGGCCTGCGCGTTGGCACGCTTACCGGAAACGCATCGCACATGTCGATGGTGAGGAAAGTTGGTTCGCCTTACAACGTGAATGGTGTTGCCCTGGCGTGTTTACCGACGGCGCTGACGGATCGAGAGTACGTTCGCGAATACGTCGATCAAGTTCGCCGGGGACGCGACCAACTTCAGAAAGAGTTCGACCAACGAGGGATCCGCTATTGGTCGAGCAAGGCTAACTTCGTGCTGGTAAGTTTTGGTCCGCTGAAGACGGCATTCATTCAGTCGATGCGAGCGCGGGGCATTTTGGTGCGCGATCGCTCGCAAGATGACGGCTGTGAGGGCTGCGTGCGCATTACACTCGGAACCTCCGAGCAGACGGCGCAATTACTTCGCACACTATCAGAGTCGTTGGCGGAGATTCGGACGAAAGAGGTCATTGCGAAATGAGACGCGCTGCGATTCGACGCACGACCAAGGAGACGGACATCCGCGCCACGCTGGTCATTGAGGGGCGCGGGCGGTACAAAGTTGCCACAGGAATCCGCTTCTTCGATCACATGCTGGAGCTCTTTGCGCATCATGGAGGTTTTGATCTCGAACTCAAGTGCAATGGCGATCTTGATGTCGATCAGCACCACACCGTGGAGGATGTGGGCATCGTGCTGGGCCAGCTTTTCGACAAAGCGCTGGGGGCGAAGCGTGGCATTCTGCGCGCAGGTTATTTCGTGATGCCGATGGACGAAACGCTCGGTTTGGCAGCGGTGGATTTCTGCGGGCGGACATCGACGACCGTCGATACCAAGGTTCGCGTCAGGCTCGTCGGCGATCTGCAAACAGAGTTGGTGCACGATTTCTTCGACGGCTTTGCCCGAGCTGCCCGCGCCAGCGTGCATGCCCGTGTGCTTTATGGCCGCTCCAGTCATCACAAGATTGAATCGTTGTTCAAGGCATTTGCGCGCGCGCTGCGCGCTGCTTGTTGGCGCGATCGTCGAATGGCGCACCTGCTTCCCAGCACAAAAGGATTGCTGTGATGATCGCAGTGGTTGACTATCGCGCGGGAAATCTTACTTCGGTGAAGAAGGCGCTCGATTATTTGGGAACGAATGCTGTCGTCACCTGCGATCCGAAAGTGGTAGCGCAGGCGGAGAAGGTCATTTTGCCCGGGGTGGGCCACTTTTCGGCGACTGCTGTCCTCGAAGAAACTGGTCTGCGGACCGCTGTTCTAGAAAGAGTTGAAAAAGGCGTGCCATTCCTCGGGGTCTGCGTGGGGATGCAATGGATGTTTGAATCCAGCGTGGAAGCGCCTGGAGTCGCGGGTTTAGGGCTGTTCTCCGGAGCATGTAAGCGATTTGCAGAGAGCGTCAAATCGCCACACGTCGGGTGGAATTCTTTGATTTGTCAGAAACCCTCGCGATTGCTTCGAGGGATCCCCTCGGGCTCTTTCATGTATTTCACGCACTCGTACTCGGCGGCGGTCATGGAGTCTACTGTGGCGCGATGCGAGTATGGCGGAGAGTTTTCCGCTGCGGTTGAGCAAGGCAATTTGTTTGGCGTGCAGTTTCATCCAGAAAAATCGGGACCAATGGGCCTGAAACTTCTAGAAAACTTTTGCAACCTCTCATGCTGACGAAGCGAATCATCGCGTGCCTGGATGTCACCGCCGGACGCGTCGTAAAGGGCGTGCAATTCCAGCAATTGCGCGACGCGGGCGATCCGGCGGAGCTGGCTGCAGCGCACAGCCAAGCAGGGGCCGATGAAGTTGTGCTGCTCGACATTTCCGCAACGCATGAAAAGCGGACAACTCTAGCTGAGACCGTCCGCCGAACCGCGGCCCAGCTGTTTATTCCGTTCACTGTTGGCGGCGGCATTCGCTCGCTAAACGACGCAATTGCGGTTTTTGAAGCGGGTGCCGACAAGATCAGCATCAATTCCGCGGCACTCGATGATCCATCTTTGATCACGTGTATCGCCGACCGTTATGGTTCACAAGCCGTGATCGTCGCCGTCGATGCCAAGCGCGTTAACGGAGAAAACAGATTTGAAGCCTATGTCGGCGGAGGCCGAAGACCCACCGGACGCGATGTTGTGGAATGGGCTCGAGAGGCCGAGGCACGGGGGGCCGGCGAAATCCTGCTCACTTCCATGGATCGCGATGGGACCGGCGCTGGATTCGATTGTGACTTGACGCGAGCCTGTGTCGAAGCGGTGAACATCCCGGTTATCGCATCGGGCGGCGGCGGAGGTACGCAGACTTTCGTCGAAGTTTTTCAGCGCGGCAAAGCAGATGCTGCGCTCGCCGCTTCTATCTTTCATTTTGGTTTGCAACGCCTCGGCGATCTGAAGCAAGAATTACAGAGCGCAGGCATACCGGTGCGCTGGCCATGTTGATCCCCTCGATCGATCTCATGGGCGGAAGAATTGTTCAGCTCGTCCAGGGAGAGAAGAAAGCACTCGAATTCGACGATTTTGAAGAATGGATTGGACGCTTCTCTTCGTTCCCGCTGATTCAGCTTATTGATTTGGATGCCGCCATTGGTAGCGGTCGCAATCGCGATTTGGTGCGCGAGTTCGCCCATCGTCTTCCGTGCCAGGTAGGCGGCGGAATACGCTCCGTCCAGAATGTTGAGCAAGTGCTGGCGATTGGAGCAAGGCGTGTAATTCTTGGATCCTCGCTCATTCGCGATGGGCAACCTGATGCTGCGTTTGCGGAAGAATGCGCAACCGCGGTCGGAACGGATAAGTTGGTGTTCGCCATCGATTCCAAGCAGGGACGAGTCGCCATTCGGGGATGGCGCGAACTCACGGAGATTACTCCGCTGGCTATGATCTCCGCCCTGGAACCCTGGTGCAGCGCGTTTCTCTACACGCACATTGATACGGAAGGCCTCATGCAGGGCATTCCCCTCGAGATGGTGCGTCTACTGCGATCTGCCACCATGAAACAACTAATTGTTGCCGGGGGGATCGCGAGCGCTGAGCAGATTGAGCAACTTGACGCTTTGCGAATCGATGCAGTGGTTGGAATGGCAATCTACACTGGGAAAATAAAAATAACTGCTACCGCTAAGAATGATTGACCTTTCTCAGGCTGCCTCCGATCCGCGTTCACGATAGCTCTGTTCCGAGGTGATTGGCAACGTCTCTACAAATATTTACTTTCATTGACCCTCCTTTACATGGAGGATGGGTCGAACGATGCTCCAATATAAAATGCGCAATGTGGCGATGCGATCCAGATAATCGCGCGATGCTGTTAAGGTTCCTGTGGAGATTGCAAGGCAGTTTAAACTTCGTCGCGTCCAGCATGGCCGAAGACATCGGCGCGCTTTGGCGCGTTCGGCGTTTTTGGGTTTGGCCGCGATTATCCTTGGCCCAGGCGGACTCGCAGCGCAGAGTCCGCCGTCGCAGGGCGGCACTATTCACGGGGTCGTGAAGTCTGGAAATATGCCGCTTCCCGGCGCAACCGTGATCGCAACGGACAAGGTCACGGGTCAAAAGATTACGACCTCAACGGATGTCGACGGCAGATATCTTCTTCAAGCCGGCTCCGCCGGTCCTTTTGTCGTTCGTGCCGAGATGGCAGCCTTTGCTGTTGGCACACGGGAAGTGAGTCTCGACGCAGCTGATCACGGCGCCGAGGCAAATCTGGAATTAATTTTGCTTTCCCGCGCACCGAAAACCGAACCAACAAATCCGACTCCAGCGCAGGCCAGAGCAGCCGGCGCAGGCCGGGGATTCCAGAGCCTCACACTCGAGCAGAGATCTGAAGGCCAGGAATCGAGTGGCATCGGCGACATCGTGCCTCAGGGCATGCCAGTGCCTGGAATCGCGCCTGACAGCGCAACGGAGTCCGTGGCCGTCTCTGGGAACACTACAAGTCCTTTTGCGGCGATGAGCAGCGCAGAAATGCAGCAGCAATTCAACGACGCCCGTCAGCAGGGCGGTGGATTCGGCGGCGGCGGTCCGGGTGGATTCGGCGGCTTTGGTGGCGGAGGCTTCGGCGGTGGAGGCTCTGGTGGCGGACCGATGGTTTTCGGGAGACGAGGTTTCGACATCAACAAGCCGCACGGCTCGATTTATTATGGGCTCGGAGATTCCGCGCTCAATGCCGCTCCTTACGCACTAAACGGCCAACCCTCGATAAATCCGCCCTACGAACAGAACAGCTTCGGCGGATCGATCGGCGGTCCGCTCAACATTCCGAAGATTTATCACGGCGGAGACAAGACATTTTTCTTCGTCAACTACAACGGAAAACGCGGAGACAATCCGTTCGAGCAGTTTTCTACCGTGCCAACCCTGCTCGAACGTCAGGGCAACTTTTCTCAGACCGTATACACCTCCGGCTCCGACGCCGGACAACCGGTGCAGATTTTCAATCCTGCTACTAATACACAATTTGCAAACAATACGATTCCGAAAATTAATCCCGTTGCGGCCGGACTGTTGCCATACATTCCGATGCCGAATCTGCCCGGAGACTTTCAGAATTTCCGCTTCATCACTTCAGCCAACAGTAGCAGCGACGACCTGAATATCCGCATAAATCACAGTTTCGGCGCGCCATTGCGAGGTCGGGGTCAGCGCGGGCGCAGAGGCCCGCAGAATAATCTCACCATCGGCTTCCACTATCACGGATCAAGCGCCGAACTGACGAACCCTTTCCCCAGCGTCGCAGGCCACACCGATGTGCGGAGTTTCGATATTCCAATTTCCTACGTTCGCAGCTTCGGAAAGTTAACCAATATCGTCCGCTTCGACTTCAACCGCAGCCGAAGTCGCACACAGAATCTCTACGCGTATCAGGACAACATCACCGGAACACTCGGGATCGGTGGCGTATCGCAGAATCCTTTCGATTGGGGTCTTCCCGGTCTTTCGTTCACGAATTTCGGTGGTTTACAGGACATCAATCCGCAGCTTTTGCGCGACCAGACTTTTACCTACTCCGACAATGTGATTTGGACTCATGGCAAGCACACCTGGCGTTGGGGCGGCGATTTCCGGCGGATTCAACTCAATACCGAGACCGACAGCAACGCTCGCGGCAGTTTTATTTTTACCGGATTGAATACTTCGGAGCTGGCGAATGGTCAGCCCGCCTCTGGGACAGGTTTTGATTTCGCCGATTTCCTTTTGGGTTTGCCCCAGCAGACCTCGGCGCAATATGGTGCAAACAACTATCACTTCCGGGGAAATTCCTGGGACTTGTACGGGCAGGATGAGTGGAAGCTGCGCGGCAATCTCACGCTCAACCTCGGCGTGCGCTACGAATACATTTCCCCCTATTCCGAAATCAACAATCGCATCGTGAATCTTGATCTGTCGCCGGGTGTGCTGAGTCCCACCGGCGGAACGCCGGCCGTCACGCTCGTCTTGCCCGGCCAGACGGGACCTTACAACGGAACCTTCCCGCTAACCCTGGTACGGCCCGACCGCAACAACTTTGCGCCCCGCGTGGGTTTCGCCTGGAAGCCATTTTCCAAGACCGTCGTAAGAGGCGGCTACGGCATCAACTACAACACTGGCGCTTACCAGACGATCGTGCAGCAGTTGGCATTCCAGCCACCGTTTTCCTTTGCTCAGACCAACGTGCAGTCGGCTCCCGGAGAGCTCACGTTGCAAAATGGATTTCCCGCATCGCAATCCCAGGGCATCACCAATAACTACGCAGCAAATCCCAACTACCGATTGGGATACGTTCAGATTCGAAACCTCGACATCCAGCAGCAAATCAGACCTACGCTACTGTTGAATCTCGACTACACCGGAACCAAGGGAACGGATCTTGACATTCTCGAAGCGCCGAACCGCACTGCGACCGGCATTCGCATTCCGGGTGTGCAGGCGTTCGATTATGAAACTTCGGTTGGCGACTCCGAGGCCAACGCTGGCTCAGTGCGCCTGCGCAAACGGTTGGCCCATGGATTCGCCATCGGTGGTACTTATACCTTTTCCAAGTCACTCGACGACGCTTCCACGATCGGAGCTGGAGCTACTTCAGGATCGGGATCCGCGGGCCTCGGCGCCGGAGGCACTGCGGCGGGAAGCGGCGCGAGCAGTGGGTCTTCGAGTGCGGGGGCAACCAATGTTGCACAGAACGCGTTCGATCTCTCCGCCGAACGAGGCCTCTCCAGTTTCAATCAGACCCATAAGTTTACGGCCGACTATTTGTGGGAGCTGCCGTTCGGTCAAGATAAGCATTGGTTGACGGCCACCAGCGTGCCGCGCGCCATATTCGGCGACTGGCAGTGGAGTGGCGATTGGACAATCGCGTCAGGGCTGCCGTTCACTCCTCGACTGCTTGGCGATTTTTCGGATGTCGAACGCGGGACGAATGGCACATTGCGGCCGAATCTTGTTCCCGGACAGTCGATTTCAATTCCCAACCCTTCCATTGGACAGTGGTTCAACACAGCAGCATTTGTCGCGCCGCCGACCGGTCAGTACGGCGATGCACGCCGCAACAGCATCATCGGTCCTCCGACGAGAGTTTTCGATATGGCATTCACCAAGATTGTTCCGCTGAAGGAATCCCGCGTCCTGGAATTTCGTGCCCAAGCCACAAACGTCTTTAACATGCCGCAGTACGCCGCCATTGATACCCAGGTGAATTCTCCGACGTTTGGCAGAGTGATTGCTGTCGGAGCCATGCGCGCAATCCAGTTGACGGCGAGGTTCCGGTTCTAAGAACGTCATGACGAGGTTCACTCCAATCCGCCAGCTTGGAATGAGCAAGTGTATCGCCGTGGTCTTGCTTCTGGTTTTGTTGGGTTCCTATGTACCGTCGCAGACGGATTACACCTTCCACGCCGAGACCGAATTGGTATTGGTCAATGTCACGGTGCGAGACAAGACGGGCAAGCTTGTTCGCGACATGAAACCGGAGGATTTTCAGATCAAGGAAGACGGTAAGACTCAACAAATCGTCTCCTTTGATATTGAAAATACCGACGCTGTTGCCACAACGGACGTTGCCCAGGCAAAGCCACTTGACACCTCGCCACCCGCCGCCCCAAACACCGTCGGTCCAAGGCCAGATGCGAACGCCGAGTTCAAAGATCGCCGTTTGATCGTGTTGTTCTTCGATCTTTCGGGGATGGAGCCGGATGAGATCGATCACTCCCTCACTGCGGCCGAAAACTATGTGACCAAACAAATGGCCCCAGCTGATCTGGTTTCGATTGTTTCGCTGGGCAGTTCTCTGCAAGTCGAGCAGGATTTCACTTCCGATCATGCCTTGCTGAATAAGGCTCTGCAGGCTTTGAATCCCGGAGCGGGGCAAGGCTTCGAAGAAGGTTCGACCGGTACGACCGAAGGCACACCCGACACCGGTGGATCGTTCACCGCCGACGATACGGAATACAACATCTTCAATACCGATCGCCGGCTGGAAGCGTTGCGTTCCGTTGCTGAGCGGCTTTCTCACGTGCAACAGAAAAAATCACTAATCTATTTTTCCAGCGGCATTGATCGCACCGGCATCGAAAACGAGTCAGAACTGCGGGCTGCGACCAACGCCGCGGTCCGGGCCAATATGGCCTTTTACACCATGGACATTCGCGGTCTGCAAGCCCTGGTGGCGGGTGGTGAAGCCCAGAACGCCAGCCTTCGCGGGACGTCTCCCTACTCCGGGCAGTCGACACTCAATGCCCTGAACTCCAATTTCACGACGCAGGAAACTCTCGTCACGCTAGCTGCTGACACCGGTGGCCGCGCCTTCCTCGATTCCAACGACTTCAGCAAAGTCTTCAAAGGCGTGCAGGATGACACCTCGACCTACTACGTTATCGGGTACCACAGCACCAATGCCGCGCGTGATGGACGATACCGGCGCATTACCGTTAGCCTGAATCGGCCGGGCATGAAAATCGAGTTCAGACGCGGATACTACGCCCCCGCGGACTATCAGCATGCCACCCGAGACGATCGCGAGCGCCAACTCGAAGAGGAATTAAATTCCGATTTGCCTGCGACCGATTTACCGCTTTACCTGGCCGCCGGCTACTTCCGCATCGGAGAAAACAAGTTCTTCGTGCCCGTTTCGCTCGCGGTGCCGGGATCGCAAATACCGTTCACCAGCAACAGCAATCAGGACAAAGCCACGCTCGATGTCATCGGGATGGCGCTGGACAGCAACAAGCGCCAGGTGGGCGACATGCGCGATACGGTCAAGCTTGCGGTGAACGCATCGACCGAAGTAAAGAGAAAGAATGTTCAATACGATAGCGGATTTATCCTGATCGCAGGCAAGTATCATTTGAAGTTCGTGGTTCGCGAAAACCAGACCGGCCGCATGGGCTCGTTTGAAACCGATATCGAAATCCCCGACTTGAAAACTCACCCTTTAAAGATGAGTTCGGTGGTGCTCGCCAATCAGATCCAGCCGGCAAAGAACAACCACAACAAAAGCGATCCTTTGATTCGGGATGGCTCAGAGATCATTCCGAGTGTCACTCATGTGTTCTCCACCGGGCAGCACCTCTATCTTTATTTTGAAGTCTACGATCCGGGGCATGACAACCATGGACGCGAAACCGGCGGAAACGATAACCCTAAGGCTGGCGATGACTCGGGCATCCGGCTTTTGACCAACATCGCTTTCTTTCAAGGGAAGGTAAAGGCCTATGAAAGCCCACTGCAGGAAGTGAAAGAGCTGAATGCGCGGGATCGAGGCGCCGCCGTATTTCAGCTGGATGTTCCCCTGACCCAGTTTAAGCCGGGTTTTTATACATGCCAAATCAATGTCATAGATGATGCGGCGGGCCGGTTTACCTTTCCCCGACTTTCGCTGCTGGTAAGGCAGTAGGGATAAGAAATCCAGGTTTCGGTTACGAACATTTACGTACCGTTACAAAATCTTACCTCATAGAGCGCCAAAGGATGTTCCTATCAAAGGAGTAGTTCGAGAAATTTCGGACAACGAAGACTTAAGGAGTGCATCAAATTGGATCACAGTTGGGAGAACAGATCGAACTTAAGGATTTCGGCTTGATATTTAAAATCGTTCGCGGCCGGCCGCAATACCCGGACAAGAAGGCAATTGTTCTCGCACCACAAGCATAACGGCATCAAAGCGAATGCTGTTTCTCGAAACCGCAGGCCAACGTTTACTATATCTGCATAGCTTGAGGATCCTCATCAACAACGCCAGGCGCATAGGAGGCACGGCATCACAGCGATGCTTAGCCGCCTGGGAGTATTTTAGCTACAGCGACTGATGCAAGAAGACCGGATGGAAACTAAACCTCCCGCTTCGTCCATCGATCCGCAGCACGAGCTGCCACCCGCAGATTCACCCCATAAGTCCGGGTGGTTGCGACTGTTTGTGTGGGCCGCGATCCTGCTGGCTTTCGGCGTGATCTTTTGGATGGTGCTGCATCATCACGACGACAGCCAAAGCGGCGCTGCGCCGTCCCGCCGCGCTATGGCCGGCGCGATCACGATTACGACTGCGACCGCACAAAAAGGAAACATCGGCGTATACCTCGATGCGATTGGAACCGTGACCCCTATCTACACCGATTCGATAACCAGCCAGGTTTCAGGAATGGTGAGCCAGGTGCGCTATCAGGAGGGCCAGTTGGTTCGCAAAGGTCAGCCACTGATCGAGATTGATCCGCGGCCTTACGAGGCGCAGCTGCTACAAGCGCAAGGCGCGCTTGAACGCGACACGAACGTGCTCGAGCAGGCAAAGATGGACCTTCAGCGTTACCGCGACGCATGGGCGCGAAACGCGATTCCCAAGCAGACGCTCGATGACCAGGAAAAGATCGTCCTGCAGGACGAAGGCACGGTAAAGAACGATCAGGGTACGGTTCAGTTCGATGAGGTTCAGGTAGGCTTCTGCCATATTGCGTCGCCGATCACTGGGCGAGTGGGATTGCGTCTGGTCGACCCGGGCAACGTCGTTCAGTCTACTGGGAGCCCGACCTTGGCAGTGATAACCGAGCTCCAGCCCATCACCGTGATTTTTACCGTCGCCGAAGACAGCCTTGGTCAAGTACAGGCGCAGACGAAGCACGGGAAGCCGCTTGAGGTCCAGGCTTTCGACCGCGCTCAGCAGACCAAGATCGGCGTCGGAAAGCTCCTCACCTTCGACAACCAGATCGACACCACCACCGGCACGGTCAAGATGCGGGCGCTTTTCGAGAACAAAGACAATTCTTTGTTCCCCAACCAGTTCGTAAATACCAAACTGCTGGTCAACACGCTTCAGGGAGTCACACTGATTCCGACTTCCGCCATTCAGCATAATGGGCAGACTTCGTTTGTCTACATTATTCAGAATGACACAGCCCAGATCCGCAACATAAAACCCGGCGT
>Ga0206874_1249_pt1 | contig 12251 bp, 11 predicted proteins | sample Alteio_BWOrgCont_12_FD_152629 | JGI IMG/M metagenome (GOLD analysis project Ga0206874, IMG submission 152629) | Enriched cells from forest soil in Barre Woods Harvard Forest LTER site, Petersham, Massachusetts, United States -... | ecosystem: Environmental > Terrestrial > Soil > Temperate forest >...
AACAGGGGGCATCGGTTATGCAAAACGGTACATTGCAACAGGTTAAGGTCGACCTTAAATGCTTGTCTACAGATTATGGTTTTATTCCAACTTTTGGCATGCAGATGGCTGCCGGGCGTAATTTTTCGCGAGATTTTGCTACTGATACATCTAACTATATCTTAAATGAAACAGCTGTGAAAATGCTTGGATGGGGAAGCCCCCAAAATGCTATAGATAAAGATATGGTTTACGGAGGGACAAAAGGCAAGGTGATAGGTGTGGTAAAAGATTTTCACTTTGAGTCATTGCACCAGGCTATTGTACCCATGATATTTTATATGCCACCTGGTGGTAATTATCACAGGTTGTCTTTAAAAATAGCAGGCAATAACATCCCGGCTACCATAGGTGCGATAGGAAACACCTGGCATCGTTATTTGCCCGATGTTCCGTTTGATTACGGCTTCCTCGATCAAAAATTCCAGCAACTTTATAACAGCGAACAGGAGCAAGGCAGCTTGTTTACCATATTTTCGTTCATAGCCATTTTTATCGCCTGTTTGGGTTTATTTGGGCTATCAGCATTTACCATAACACAAAGGGTTAAGGAAATAGGGGTGCGTAAGGTGTTAGGGGCCAGCGTTTCACAAATTGTGACCGAGTTATCTAAAGATTTCCTGAAACTGGTGGTAATTGCCGCGGTAATAGCTTTCCCAATAGCCTGGTACGTGATGAATAAGTGGCTGCTTGATTTTGCATTTCGCATTAACATAGCCTGGTGGGTATTTGTATTGGCGGGTATAATAGCGCTTATTATAGCGTTTGCCACCATCAGCTTTCAATCCATAAAAGCGGCGAATGCTAATCCGGTTAAAAGTTTGCGGTCGGAATAATTTAATCATTGTGTCATTAGGTCATTGAGTCATTGGTAATCTGTATTAAAACCAGGTAATGACCCAATGACAGCACAGCGAAATGACTAATTACCCAATGACTGTATCATAACCGAACGCTCCATGTTACATAAGCGAACAGTTTTTTAGGAAAGATTATATATAAATTAACTGATATTCAGCATATTATAACTTTGGTATGTTATTCATGTATATATTATTAAATTCACTAACTCAATTATTCTGTAATTCAATAATTATATAAATGCTATCACTTCAACATATTTCAAAATACTACCAGGTAGGGGGCACGCGCAATTTCGTTATTAATGACATGAGCCTTGATATTGATGAAGGCGAGTTCATCTCCATAATGGGGCCTTCAGGTTCGGGCAAGTCGACTTTGTTAAATATTATAGGCATGCTTGATGAGCCTACCGATGGTTACCATTACTTTGCAGGCGAGGCCGTACATCAGCTGAAAGAAAAACAGCGTTCGGCCCTTTATAAAAAATATATTGGTTTTGTTTTCCAGGCTTACCATTTAATTGATGAGCTTACCGTATACGAAAACATTGAAACACCGCTTATTTACCAGGATTTCAAAAGCGCTGAACGCAAGGCTATGGTAGCCGATATTCTCGACCGTTTCCAGATAGTAGGTAAGAAGGATCTGTTCCCTGCGCAATTATCAGGTGGTCAGCAGCAACTGGTGGGCATTGCCCGCGCGTTAATAGCCAAACCAAAGTTATTACTGGCCGATGAGCCTACCGGTAACTTAAACTCCAAACAGGGCGAGGAGATAATGGAACTGTTCAGGAAGTTGAATAAGGAAGATGGCGTTACCATTATACAGGTTACCCACTCCGAAAAAAATGCTGAGTACGGCAGCCGTATCATTAACCTGTTAGACGGCAGGATAGAATCGTCACGAAAATTCTAAGCAAAATAAATATATCAAACTAAAATGTCGTTTCGTAAATACATAATATTTGTTGTTTTATTGGTTGCCTGCGGTAATGTTTACGCCCAGCAGGATAGCGTACTTACCATTCAGTATTGCCTTGATGTTGCCATCAAAAACAACCTGCAGGTAAAACAAAGTAACACAAATGCGCAACTGGCCAATATCGACTTCAGGCAGGCAAAAGAAAACCTTATTCCCTCTATAGCAGCAAGCGGGTCGCGTAATTATAGCCAGGGCCGAAGCTTAAGTGCAACTAACACGTATGTAAACCAATCCCAAACTGCTGACTCATACGGCGTAAGTGCCGGTGTAACCATATTTAATGGCTTTTCGCTTATCAATGCTGTAAAATCGGCTTCATTAGCTTACCAGGCCGGTAAAATGAACTTCCAGGCAGCTAAAGATGTAGTTACAGTTAATATAATTACCAACTATTTGGCCATATTGGACAATGAAGAAATATTGGCAGCAAGCAAAAGTCAGTTAGCTGTACAACAGGAAACTGTTGACCGAATGAAAGTTTTGGAAGAACAGGGCGCTAACAAGGCAGCATCAGACCTTACCGACAATGAAGGGCAGCTTGCCGGCAACCAGGTGGCTGTAGTTAATGCAGAAAACAGTTTGAATGCAGCCAAGCTAAGTTTATTCCAGCAAATGAATATCCAATATCAGCCCGATGCAAAATTTGCCGGTATTAACGCTGAAAACCTAACCGGAAACTATGGCACCGATCCTGAGCAGGCTTACCAAACCGCTTTGCAGCAATTTGCCGCCGTTAAAGCTGCTACCTTAAGCCGCGAGGCCGCTGAAAAAAATGTTAGTTCACAACGCGGGCTTTTAGCGCCATCATTAGTGCTTAATGGGGGCTTAGGTACAAATTACTATAGCACCGCGCGAAAATTATCTTTAGTTGATTCAACCGAAATACCTATTAGCTATGGTGAGCAGTTTCGTAATAATTATAACTCCTATTTAACTATCGGTTTAAACATTCCCATATTTACTAATGGTGTAAAAAGGAATAATCTTGACCGTGCTAAAATAAATGCATTATATGCGCGGGATGTGGAGGAAAACAGCAAAATTGTATTAAGGCAGAACATAGAACAGGCCTTCTATAACATGACCTCTGCTTATAAACGTTATGAGGCATTGATTGAACAGGTGAAGGTTTATACCGAAAGCTACCGGATATACAAATTACGGTTTGATTCCGGTGTAATAACTTCGGTTGATTTTATAATTGCTAAAAATAACCTCGATGGCGCTACTGTTAATTTAATTAGCGCGAAATACGACTACTTTATTGACAGCAAAATATTAGACTACTACCAGGGCAAGCTCTCGCTATAAATTTTTTGATTTATTAGCATATCAAATAAAAATCTCTAATTTTATTACAGATACTATTACGGGTACCCGGCTTACACAATAATTGATAAGCCGGGTATTCTCAATTTGGCATAAAGTTTGACTAAATAAGCCGAACATAAAGTTTATATTTCCCGTTATAAGTAGAAATCTAACAAACTGGTATGAAGAAACTTATACTTACTTTTATTATTGGGGTCTTTTTTACCGGTATTGTGTCGGCTCAAACTAATTACTTACCCGATATTCAGGCTGGTATAAAGGCTGGTGCTGATTATTCGCTGTTCCCTTCTCCTGCTGGGGCGCACAATAAAGGTGATTTTGGATATATCGGTGGAGGATGGGCTCGTTTTGGTGGGGCAGGTTTCTTTTTCCAACCCGAATTATATGTTAAATCAACAAGCTTAACCGTTACCCAAATAGCAGACGATCATACTTTTATTAATAATGGTAGATTTATTAGCGGCGATGTGCCTTTATTAATTGGTGAAAAAATGGGCAATGCAAATGCAGGTTTCAGGTTTTATACCGGCCCGGTACTTTCATTCGCCTTATCCAAACGTCAGTCATTTACTAATGCAACGCTTACATCCGATCTTGATTATCATGATTTGAACTATGCCTGGCAATTAGGCGTTGGGGCCGATGTTAAACAGTTCTCGTTTGACATACGATATGAAGCAGGCCTAAATAAAGTGCCATACGGTACTTCCACAACTTTGCATACCCGTTTGAACATGGTTAATATTACCCTGTCATACAGCATATTCTCTGATTATAGTAACGGCGAATAGCTGGCTACAGTCATCTCGGCTCATCATTACATAAAATAAAATGTTTATTTTACACTTATTGTAAAATAATTACATTTGTGTTGTCCGGTTATACCAATTAGCTAAAAAAACAATTTGATCATGCGAAAAACAATATGGATGAGTGGCGCTTTGTTAGCGTGTTTAATTTGGGGCTGTTCAAAAGGCAGCAGTGGTTCTTCAAGTGTTCATACTACCGCGCCACCCTACAAGGCGCCGGTTGTGGCTTCCACCTTCATAAAAGGGGCCGATATAAGCTGGGTTACCCAAATGGAAGCCTCGAATTTTAAATTTTACGATAAAAACGGTCAACAACAGGACCTTTTTGTGCTGATGAAAAGCCTGGGCATGAGTGCCATAAGGTTAAGGGCCTGGGTAAATCCGGCAGATGGCTGGTGTAATACTAACGATGTTGTAAAAAAAGCTGTGCGTGCCAAAAACGCGGGCCTGAAAGTACTTATCGACTTTCATTACAGCGATACATGGGCCGATCCGGGTCATCAAACAAAACCTGCAGCATGGGTAGGCCTTAGTTTTGCGAACTTAGTGACAACATTACATGATTATACGGTAGGAGTAATGGATACCCTGCAAATGAATGGTGTTACGCCCGACTGGGTGCAGGTAGGCAATGAAACCGACGATGGTATGTTGTGGGAAGACGGCCGTGCTTCAACCAATATGGCTAATTTCGCGGCATTGGTGTTAAGCGGCTATAATGCGGTAAAATCTGTTAGCCCTACCACAAAGGTTATCGTTCACACCTCAAATGGTTTTGATAATTCCCTGTTCAGGTATATGTATGATGGTTTAAAAAACAATGGGGCCAAATGGGATATTATCGGGATGTCGTTATATCCATCAACAACTAATTATACAACTTATGATGCCCAGTGCCTGGCTAATATTAATGATATGGTATCGCGCTACGGCACACCGGTAATGATAGTTGAAGTAGGCATGGAGGCTGACCAGCCATCCATTACCCGCGCTTTTTTGACTGATATTATTACTAAGGTAAATTCAGTATCAAACGCGCAGGGCCTTGGTGTTTTTTACTGGGAGCCGGAAGCATATAGCTGGCAAAACTATGGTCTAGGCGCCTTTGATAATACCGGTAAGCCAACCATTGCTATGGATGCTTTTGGTGGCAGTAATTGATCAGGCAGCTAACACTGCAGTGATAATAAACGCTGCCGCCATACAAATAACAAATCCAAACAAATATATTACCGAGGCTCCTATAAGCTTAGTAATTGTACGGAAAGGACTGCGTCCATAAACAACCCTTAAGGACCGGTATGTATACCATATGATGGTTATAAATGCCAAAAAGCCAAGAATTCCATTTATTGTATAAGAAGGTATCAACCATTGCAACAGCATAATTATTGCTAAAAAAAGAAATATAAAGCAGTGCAGATGGAAGGAGTATATCAGGTGTTCAACATAATACTTTTTATTGTTTTTGAAGGTGACCATTAATACTAACGCGCAGAATGGTAACAGCAGGAACATCATTTTGGGGATGTTATGCTGAAATTCTTCAATGATCACGTCTTTTGTGCGGTCACCATATTTAGCCCGATAAGAAAAAGCTTTTTCATTATAATACCTTGTGACAATACCGTCGCGTTGGTTTGGAGGAAGTTTTTGCTGTGATGTGATATAAGCCCTGTAAGTACTATCTGAGCTTATGGGCGATAAAAAGTATTTGTTTACCGTGTCTTTATTATCGGTGATCTTTACTGTTTTATCTTTAGTTTTAAAAGTGCCTATTGTGGCGCCATTCTTTTTTAGCTTATCAATAAGCGCCCTTTTTACATTGGCAGGTATTTCAGGGTCTTTGGCTATTGAGTCAATGGTTGCTTGTGTAGTTTTGGGTACTGAACTATCAACATTTGCGTGCACCATGTTGCTACCTGTTTGGAAAAGCACCACAAAATAAACCAAACTAATAAAAATGTACATTTTAACCGGGTGCAGGTAATTTGCCCGCCTGCCCGCCATATATTCTTTGGTTAAAAAACCGGGTTTAGTGAATAGCGGTTTAAGCGTGGAAAAAAACTGGTGGTCGAAATGGAAATAATCGCTTATGGCATGGTTCATCATGTGGCCAAAGCTTTCCTTCATTTCCAGGTTTTCCTGCCCGCAGTTATGGCAAAATTTACCTTCAAGGATGGTGCCACAGTTAAGGCAGTTATTTTCTTTACGGTAATGTTTTTTCATGCTAAATGTGGTCTACCGCTTTTTTAAGTGCAGCATTGTCATTATACCTGAATACAAAAGGAAAAATAATAGCTATTACCAAAGCATAACCTGCAAAACTAAGCCAAATGCCATGCCAGTTCTTGCTGTGATCGGCCAGGGTAAAATATTTATCGATCACTATCCCGCTTATAACGCTGCCGAAAAACGCCCCGAAGCCATTTACCATCATCATAAATAAACCCTGCGCGCTGCCCCTAATTTGGGGTGTGGTTTGCGTTTCAACAAATAAGGAGCCCGAGATATTAAAGAAATCAAAGGCCATACCGTAAACAATACACGATAGGATGATCATCCACAAGCCACCGGCCGGGTCGCCAAAGGCAAAAAGACCAAAGCGTAATACCCAGGCTATCATACTAAACAGCATTACATATTTTATCCCGAACCTGCGGAGGAAAAAAGGGATGGTTATAATAAAGAATGTTTCGGAGAATTGTGATATTGACATGATCACTGCGGGATATTTTACGCCGAAGGAGTCTTTATAAATAGCCATGCCTGCAAAATCGTGTATAAAGGTATCGCCATAGGCATTAGTCAACTGCAATGCAGCACCCAAAAGCAATGAAAACGCAAAGAAAATGGCAAATTTTGGAGTTTTAAACAGCGTAAAAGCGTTTAAACCCAGCGAATCAACAAACGATCTATTAGTGGTTTTGCTTGAAAGCGGTGGGCATTTTGGCAGGCTGAACGAATAAATACCTAATGCAAATGCCACAGCCGAGGCAATATAAAACTGGTTGGCCGAAGTTTCATTATGAGTGATACTCACCACCCATAATGCTGCAATAAAGCCTATCGTTCCCCATATGCGTATGGGCGGGTATTCTTTTACAACATCCTTGTTCTCGGATTTTAAAGCAGAGTAGGCAACAGTTATTGATAATGATAATGTTGGCATATAGCACAGCATATTTAACAATATCACCCAAAAAAAGGTTGTAGGGCTATGTACCATTGGCAGGGTAAATAATACCACCGCACCTAAAATGTGTAATATGCCGTATAGCTTTTCGGCGTTGATGAACCTGTCGGCTATGATACCGGTAAGGGCAGGCATAAATATAGCCGAGATACCCATTGTGGAGAAAATAGCGCCGAATTGCGCCCCCGACCAATGTTTATTCTGAAACCAATAAGCCCCAATGGTCAATAGCCATGCGCCCCATATAAAAAATTGCATAAAATTCATCAGTATTAAGCGGAACTTAATATTCATAGGGCGGCTGGGTTATTGAATTATTACTATCAGTTAATCAGGTGGGAAAATAGGAATTTATTTCGGATTTTTCACTGTTGTTTGTTTTCAGTGGTGTTCAAGAATGCTTCGCAGTTTCGGATGTTCGATTTCGGATCTTTTCAATTTGTCATGCTGACGTAGGAAGCATCTTCTACGCCATACTTATCGGCTACCTGTCTATCTTAGAAGATTTTTCGCTACGCTCAAGAGGTAGTTCTTCGCTATCGCTCAGAATGACAAAAACATCCGAAATTACGAAGCTTTTCTCCTGTTCAGTTCATCCCTTATTTTAGCGGCTTTTTCGTAGGCCTCTTCAAAAAGAGCTTCCTGTAGTTTGGTTTTTAGTTCTTCGGTGCTTAATGAGGTGAAACCTGTTGGCGAAGCTGAAGCGGTAACAGTTTTTTCTTCCGGTGTTTCGTTTATGTTTTCAAGGTACACAAAGTCGTTACCCTCAATAACTATCCCCGCGGTTGAAAGGATGAACTCGTAGGTATAAATGGGGCAATCAAAACGTACCGCTACGGCAATAGCATCGGATGTGCGGGCATCGATCTCTATTATCTTTTTGCCGTCGTTACATACCAGTTTTGAATAGAATATGCCATCCACCAAATTATAAATGATGATTTCCTGTACGTTGATATGGTAGGCATCGGCAAAACTTTTAAAAAGGTCGTGCGTGAGGGGCCTGCTGGGCGTCATTTTTTCTATCTCGATAGCTATGGCCTGTGCTTCGAAACTGCCGATAATGATCGGTAGCCTGCGCCTGCCACTTATCTCGCCCAAAACAAGGGCATAGGCACCGGATTGCGTCTGGCTGTATGATAATCCAACAATATCCAGCTTTATTTTTTTCATATTATTACCCATCACAACCTAACCTTTATTCTGTTTTTGTATTACGCTTTATATTCCTTAACTGCCGCGATCAATTTTGGTACCACTTCAAAGGCATCGCCTACAATACCATAGTCGGCTACCTTAAAAAATGGCGCTTCGGCATCTTTATTTATTACCACTATCACCTTTGACGAACTAACACCCGCCAGGTGCTGTATGGCCCCCGAAATTCCTATTGCAATATACAAATTTGGACTGATAGCAATACCAGTTTGTCCAACATGTTCGCTATGCGGCCGCCACCCGGCATCCGATACCGGTTTTGAGCAGGCAGTAGCCGCTCCTAACAGGTCCGCAAGCTCCTCGATCATGCCCCAATTCTCAGGCCCTTTTAATCCACGGCCTCCCGATACAACTATCTCTGCATCAGGCAATGATACTTTATCTGTTGAGCGTACTATCTCTTTCAGCATCGCCCTGGAATCAGATTCTTTTGTTTCAACACTAAAGTCTTCCACCTGCGCTGTGCCACCCGTTTCAATAACTTTATATGAATTTGGGATAAGCGCTATCACTTTATTTGCCGATGTTAACTCGACAACAGCAAAAGCTTTGCCCGAAAATGCCGTTTTTTTAACCGTGAATTTACCACCGTTCTGCTCTGGAAGCGCTACTGCGCCATCAGCCACGCCGGCTTCAAGCTTAACACCTAAGCGCGGCGCCAGGCCCCGGCCCGAAAATGTATTGGATAATACTACTATATCCGCGCCTTCTTTTTTAGCAGCTTCAGCAATAATGGAAGCGTAGGCCTGGTTAACAAAGTTTTTCAGCTTATCGCCGGTTACATTTAAAACTTTATTGGCGCCGTACTTGCCCAATGCCGAAAGCTCATCTTTACCTACATCGCCAATTGATATAGCAGTAAGCGTAGTATTATTTTTATCGGCAATGGCGCGGGCGTAAGAAACCGCTTCAAAAATTGACTTTTTGAATTTGCCGCCGGTATTTTCCGTATATATTAAAACTGGCATATCAGGGTTGTTGATTGTAAATAACTGGTTATCTTTTAGATGATCTTTGCTTCCGTATGCAGCAGCTCAATTAGTTTGGCAGCATCATCGGCAGGGATAAGCTTTACCTGTCCGCGCGGGGCAGGGGTTTCATAGCTAATGATCTCTGATGATGCTTTTACCTCGCCCGGTTCAACAACGGTTAATGGCTTTGTACGTGCCGACATGATACCACGCATATTGGGTATTTTAGGTTCGGCTACGCCCTCGGCTGTTCCTGCAACAAAAGGCAGGGGAATGGTCAGTATCTCCTTACCGCCTTCTATCTCACGCTCAACGGTCGCCTGTGTGCCGTCAAGGTCTAATTTTTTGATGATAGATACAGAGGGCAGGTCCAATAGCTCGCCCAGCATACCGGCCACCTTTGAGCCATTGTAGTCGATTGATTCACGGCCGGTCAATATTAGATCAAACGGATTCGCTTTTACATACTGTGCTATTTGATAAGCCACGAACCACGCATCATGCGGTTTGGCATTTACACGCACGGCATCAGTTGCGCCAATCGCCAGTGCTTTGCGGATGGTGGGTTCGGTATTTACTTCACCAACATTTATTACTGTAACTGATCCACCGCTGCCCTCGGTAAGCTCAATAGCGCGCGAAAGGGCTATCTCATCGTAAGGGTTTAAGATAAATTGAACACCATTGGTATTAAATTGGGTGTTGTTATCAGTAAAAGTTATTTTTGTGGTGGTATCGGGGACATTACTTATGCAAACCAATATCTTCATCATAAATGGGTTTTTGCAAATTTAGGTAAAAATTAAAAAAAGAGAGCGTATAAAATGCAGGTTAGCAGATTAGAAAAGCTATTGGAATTTATTAAGAACGAACCGGAAGACGAATTTTTAAAATATGCCCTGGCAACTGAATACTTAAGGCTTAATGATACAGCCAAAGCACTTGAATATTATGAAGACCTTGTAAATAACCATCCCGGTTATGTGGGCACCTATTATCACCTTGGTAAATTATATGAGGCCCTTAACCGTAAGCCCGATGCAATAAGCACCTACGAAAAAGGAATGAAGATGGCCCGTGAAAAGCGCGATAACCATGCTTTTAGTGAATTGCAAACTGTTTACAATGAGGCGACAGGATTGTTTGATGATGACGATGATGAGTAACTTCATTTAACTTTCATATATTCCGAGCACATTCGCTTTATATCATAAAAATAACCTGAATTGAAAAAAAGCCAACTACTCTTTATTCGTGATGTAATTGTATACACCTTCATGGCATTTGGGGGGGCGCAGGCACATATAGCTATTATGCTGCGCGAATTTGTGGAGAAACGTGGCTATGTGACAGAAGAGGAACTGATGGAGCTGAATGCGCTGGCGCAGATGTTACCCGGGCCTGCATCAACACAAACACTGGTTGGCATTGCCTGGAAGGTTGGCGGGTTACGCCTGGCCATTATCACTTTCATTATCTGGATATCGCCATCGGCCACCATTATGTGTATGGCAGCCATCAGTTATAAAATGTTTGCAGGTCAGGCTAAATTTACCGATATACTGCGTTTTGTACAGCCTATAGCTGTGGGTATTGTGGCTTACGCCACTTACACTTTTGCTAATAAATTTTTAAGATCAAAGGTAAGCGTGATGCTGGCCATAGGTTCGCTTATTGTTACGCTCATCCTGCAAAACCCTTATGCTTTCCCTATACTCATATTATTGGGTGGTATAGTATCATCGGCAATGGAAACCCATCAGCAGGAAAACGAGTTGAGGGTTAAACTATTCTCGAACGTAAACCCTAATAAGGTGGGCTATTTTATTGGTATATTATTGCTTTTTGCAGTGCTTGGCGCTATTATAAAACAAACCTCACCATTTAGTTTGCCTATACGCCTGTTCGAGAACTTTTATCGTAACGGTACCCTGATATTTGGCGGGGGGCAGGTATTGGTGCCGCTGATGTACACAGAGTTTGTGGAATTAAAACATTATTTAAGCAGTTCGGAGTTTCTTTCGGGCTATGCTTTGCAGCAAATATTGCCCGGCCCAACCTTTTCTTTTACCTCATTTGTGGGTGGTGTTACCATGGGCAATAAGGGATATGGTATTAGCGGACAGATCATCGGCAGTATAGTAGCTGTTATCGGCATAAACCTGCCGGGCGTAATACTGATACTTTTTATAGTCCCTTTTTGGGAGGATTTGAAAAAAATTACCCGTATAAAAAATTCGCTTAGCGGCATCACTGCCGTGGCAGTAGGCTTTATGGCAACCGCGTTTATTTTGTTGGCGCGACCCTTTGGTATTGATTGGCTTGCCTACGCGTTGATGATAGGAACCGGGTTATTACTCTATTTTACAAAAATTAAAGCACCTGTGGTTATTGTGATTGGGGTGGTGCTAGGGCTAATTTTTTAGTATTTCGAATTTTTCACTATTGTTTATTTTCAATGGTGTTCAAGAATGCTTCGCAGTTTCGGATGTTCAATTTCGAATTTAAATTAAAAATATATCGGGCGACAAATAAATCCGAAATTGAAAATCCGAATTCCGAAATCAAAACGGTTGCTCATCATCCATATCATCCATCCTTGACGGGCGGATAATAAAGTTGCTTGGCTTGTCAAAATCCTGTGATGGATTTAAGCCTGCAAACGGACTTGCCGCAGGAGGGAAGCCATCCATGCCCTGGTCAAGGTCGGTGAATTTCACAAACTTGCCTACGAATTTTAAGCGGACAATTCCTGTTTCACCATTACGGTGCTTAGCAATGATAATTTCACCTACGCCTTTTGTGGGGTTGTTATCCTCGTCTACTTCCATGCCGTAGTAC
>Ga0206874_1250_pt1 | contig 12242 bp, 9 predicted proteins | sample Alteio_BWOrgCont_12_FD_152629 | JGI IMG/M metagenome (GOLD analysis project Ga0206874, IMG submission 152629) | Enriched cells from forest soil in Barre Woods Harvard Forest LTER site, Petersham, Massachusetts, United States -... | ecosystem: Environmental > Terrestrial > Soil > Temperate forest > O...
CCACTTGAAGTCGAGCCAGCGCCCAGTCGGATTGCGATGAGTCGGGATCAGGACACAGTAAAGGTTCCGGGGCGGGTCCGGATCCGGCAGCGGAGGCAGCCCGGACTTCCCGCGCCAAACGTTGAAGCGCGCCACGAGTTCCTCGCGCTTGTCGGCCGGTCCCCACATGGTCCTGCAGCCGCAGTCATTGATGCGCAGCTTGCCTTTGAAGGGGTCGAACGAAATGGTCAGCCGTTCCGCTATCATCGCTGCCCCATCTCTTACGGGGCGAGGTCGGCTGGCGGTCTCGTCCTTCCAGCACCAGGGAGGGCACGGCGCCGTCCACTCGTCGAAGTGCTTACCGCAGAGCCACCATTTGTGACCGTCCTCACTGCCTGGATCCTTGAGCACAAAGTCCAATGCGGGCTTGCCACACGGCGTGCCGCCCGTCTGATCCCCCCACTCGCACTCGTGGCTCATGCCAGTTACCTCCCAGTTTAAACGTCATGCCGAACCTCCCTTCCCCCAAGGCAGTGGCGCCAAGCACCTGATTTGAGGTAACCCGAGTGACGAGGCATCAGTGAAGGATGTGAAGGAGTGAAGGATTTTCGCATTGTAGTCTATATAGACGAACTAGAAACTCCCTCGTAAAAGGTATCCCAATGCAATAAAGCTTCACGTGCTTCACTTTCCCTATAACACTGAGTTTTTAGCCTTCACTGTTTTCGTCACAAGACGCTCTCGTCCTCGAACATCTCGGTTCCGATGCGCGTTTCGGCCAGCTTGACGCCTAGGTACACACGCCCTGTGTTCGTCGCCTTCTTCGCCCATCCGTGCTCCTTCATGCCGTCGGCGAACTTGCGCTCCGACACCTCTGCCTCATGGTTTCGCCGCGCCCAGTCCTTGTAGCGATCGTACAGCGCACGCGCAGGCGTCTCGAGACCCTTGCCGACCTCGCATTCGTCGGCGACGAACCGCATCAGCAGATCCTCGTCGGCACGGTACTGCGCCGTGGCGTCCAGGACTTCCTTCGGCGGCATGAGGCCGTGCAGCCTCCACTGCTTCAGGCCCTCGATCATCCACCGAAGGATGCCGGGCGCTTCGCGCCTGAGCTTGTCCGAAAGCTGCTTGTCGTCGCGGTCTGCGAAGCTCACAGTGAACGGCACCAGCCGGATGCGACGCCATATGCCGTCATCGGTGCCGCCGATGATCGGCTTGTGGTTCGTCGCGAGCCAAAGCTTGAACTGGGGCCTGAACTCGAAGTACTCCTTGAACTTGAAGCACGCCGCGATCGTGTCCCCGCCCGTTAGCTGCTTTACTAGCGACTCTGCGAGCTTGTGTTGCTGCTCGCCCTCGGTCGCGGACACGAACCTGGCACCGCGCATCTTGGCGATGTCCGACGACGGCCCCGTGCGGACCTCCTTCTTGGCCACGAACGTGCCGAACTCAGCGGCTTGTGCGTAGTCACCCATGACGTGGCGCACGACCTCAAGGAAGGTGGACTTGCCGTTCGCTCCGGTTCCCCACAGGACGAGGATGCAGTGCTCGCTAATCTCGCCCGTGAGCGAATACCCGAGGGCGCGTTGCAGGAAGTCCACCATGTGCTGCTTGCCGTCCATGATCTCAAGCATGAAACTTTCCCAGAGCGGGCACTTGGCTTCGGGGTCGTACTCGATCGGCGCAGTCTTGGTCAGCATGTCCTCGCGGTCGTGCGGCCGCATCTCGCCCGTGGTCAGGTCGATCGTCCCGGTCTTCGTGTTGAGCAGGTTGGTGTCCTGGTCGAAGTCCGCGACCCGGCTGGCGATGCCCATTGCAGACTGCGTGTGCTTGAGCATCAGTGCCACATGCCCGCCGGTCTCGGAAATATGGGCCCAGTCGTAGATCGCCTTGCGCCTGCTCTCCGCGGCTTTCTCGCCGCCCGCATCCTGGAAGTTCGCCGGCGTTGGTACCGCCTTGACGAGCCTCGCCTCCTCAGGGATCTTCCGCACCGTATTCCACGCGAACCGCTCCGTCCTGCCCGTCTCGTCCTGCTCCCAGCGCGTCCCGTCCCACACCAGCCACCCGAGCGCGCCAGCGTGCTTCAGCTTCGAGCCGTGACGCCACACCAGCCGCTCCATGTTGCCGATGTCGGTCAGGTTGAATGGCTCGTCAATCCCCGCGGTCTGGTGCTCTACCGCGTTGGCTTCTTCGGCCGCGTCCGCGTCCTCAACATCAAAGCCCTTGATCTCAACCAGCTTCCCTTTGTTCGGCCATGGGTAATTCTCTCTGGTCGTCTCCTGCCACAATGCACGCCAGTCTTTGTCTTCGAGCCCAGCGCATGAGTTGTGGGAGCAATGGTGATGAACGTAACCATTCTCAAGGTAGGTGAAGGCGTCGGGCTTGTGGTGCGCTCCGTTGTTAAGGCAGTCGTGCTGCCACTTGAGCGAATTGCCTTCCGGCGTCGGACCGCTAAAGCTGAAGTCCTGGTTCTCCGCGAACTTCACGAACAGGTCGCGGACCATCTCCGGCGTCCAGCCGCCGTCATCGCCCCTCGCGGCTTTCGCCGACTTCTTCGCGCTGGGCGCAAGCTTGGACAATTCGGCGAGATTCGCCCGCGAAACGATCTCGATCTTCTCCGGCGGCTCGAACATCCGCGCCGTTCGATGCGGTCGCTCATCGGTGCTGTCTCCCTTGCGTGCGACCGTGCCGTAGGCCTTGACGATCCTGCTCGCGTTGAAAACTTTTTGGTCCACATGCACGGCGGGCGTGTCGAAGTTCGCCGCCAACGCCTCAAGGCAGCCCTTGACAAGGTCCCGGCTGAAGTCGTCGTTGGGCAGGTCGATGCGATAAAGCAAATGGTATCCGTTGCCGCTGTCGCAGATCACCGGCTGCGGCCATCCCCGCGCCGCTAGCCAGTCGCGCACGGCTATGACAAGCGCCTTCGCCGCCTTCTTCTCTTCGTTTGAAGAAGAGATTCCTGCTGGACGCACCGGGTCTATGTCGATCAGCAGCCATTGCCGCTGGGCAACGTCCTGGTCGCTGCTAGTCTGCTGCGCGTAGTTCTTGGTCGCGTTGTTGGCCCGTGCGAGCAGAGCCGGGTTGACCGGGTTGAGTGTGTAATACACGCCCTCGTATTCTTCGTTCGATAAGGCTTCCAGCGCATCAACGAGCGCGACGTCCTCGTTGAAGTAGCCGGAGATGGTCTTGAACCTCCCGGCCTTGGGCACGCGCACTTCCCATGCCCGCTGCTGCCCATGGGACAGCACACGGACGGCGGCCTCCGCATTCTCCCTATCAAACTCGCTCATAGCCCCCCGAATAGCTTGGTCTCCCACGGTCGTGCAGCCGTCATCGGCCCGATCAGGGGCGGTGTAACGATTGTCACGGGTGTCCAACGTGAATGGCTCTTCGCAGAAGCCGCTGATGAAGGTGTTGGTCTCAGTAACTTCTCGGCCATGGTCGTCACACTTTCCCGGGGTAGGTGTGTGACGACCTACCCCTGGGCCCATCGCGCGGGGTGCGGTATGGGCGACGGGGAGCTAACCCATCTACTAAGTGAAATGGACAGCGTGAATTTTCTTCCCGTCCCTGGTGCAATTTTGCGTCGTTGCGCGGTCTTTTGGAATGAAATAGGGGCCGTTTTGCATTACGGAAGTAAGGGCATCATGAAATGGGCGCTTCGCAAGTGTCGCGGCCTTGCACGCGAATCTAGCTCAATCGAGGAGGGTCTCTGACCTAATACCGCACCGCCTTCTGGGCGATCAGTCTTCGCTTCTCTCTTGTGCTTTAGTCGTTTGGTTCGACGGCTCCATCGAGGTTCCAGTTGAACTCTCTGTCGGCGATAGGTTCTGGCAACGATGCGAACGGTAGGTCGTCCAAGCCGTCGTTAAAGCCGTTTATTGTTGGGGAGAGTGTTGTATTCGTGCTGAATCGTATGGCATTTGCGATCTGTCAAGGGAAGTGTTCCTTGTTTGTCCCGACACTGGATTTTGAGAGACTTGGCCAGTTTGAAGACCGAAAAATTTACCGTGGTAGAATCTGCGGCTATGCCGAAGAAAACTGGAAAGCTGCGCCATATCGGTACGGCGACCTTAATGCATATCGGAAGCAAGCGTACGATAGAGATTTACGACGGGATCACGAAGCGCGGCGTGTGGATGTTCTACGCCTTGGTCAAAGAAAACGACCGTTTTCTGTCGGCGGCGGTGCCAGACCATTTCATGGAACTGCGCCTGATCCCGCTCAAGCCGAAGTACATCAAGGAACTCCGCGGCGAGTTCCGTGTTTCCCCGAAGCTGGTCGGCGGCAAGAAGAAATACGTGATCGATCTTGTCGCCAAGAAGAGGGACTAAGCGGCGTCCATCCGCAAGCCTTCCTTGGTGTTGAGCCTTCTGCAACAATTCCCATGTAGCGCCGCACCGATCAAGGTCAAATGTGTGATGAACTTCGCCATCGTCATGATTCTAACCTCTACGCGCCTAAGCGCCGAACTTGACGGCGTTGACTTTGGCTCTGACCTTCGGCGACTCAGCCTTTGCCAAATATCGCATGGTGGATTCGAGATTCTTGTGACCGAGTAGCTTCTGAACGGTCTTGAGATCGACGCCGTTTTGCAACAGCCGCGTCGCATACGTTGCGCGGAACCGATGCGGATGGCAGTCCTCGACCTTCGCCTTCTTCGCGATCTTCCGGGCATCATCCCACGAATGCGTGTACTTCCTTTCATTGGAGTTCGCGAAGACGAAATCTCCACGCCGAGGCATCGCCTTGAGGATTTCTAGCAATTCATCGGGCACTTCGATGCTGCGCTGCTCGTGATCCTTGGGCGTGAAATCCGCCTTGGGCGACACGGCGATTGTGCCAACGTTGAAGTCCACATCCGACCATTCGAGATTCTCTAGCTCAGCCTTGCGCAGACCCGCCATTAGGTAGGTCTTGAAAACAGGAAAACGGAAAGCGTCGCAGCACTTGAAGAACGCCTTGAGTTCGTCCTCGTTGAACACGGTTGGCTCCATCTCCACAAACTTCGCATCCTTCACAGTGACCCGACCCTTGCCTTCGGGAAGTTCGAGGACGCTACGTATGAACTGATTGACCCGGAGCATTTTGTTCGCAGCGGTGCGTGCCGACCGTTTTTTCTCGATGAGCCACGCTCGGTAACGAAGCAGATCAACCTTCCTGACCTGCTCGATGAGGTTCGTGGAAACAAAGCCGCGAATCCGCTTGCCCTTCTCGTCCCAGTACCCGAAGAACTCGTATAGGGTCTGTTTCATCAGGTTGTAGGACTCTTTGCTGTGCGACAGTCTGTACTCTTCCAGCCAGCCGTCGAGAGTGTGGCTCACCATCTTCGGGAGGGCCTTCGCTTGTTGCACATCGGTGAGTCCATGCGCGTGCGCGGCGAGGTAGACTTCCTGCCGTTCGCGTGCGATGGTTGCGTCGGCGGCGTTGCGGCACTTCCGCCAGATCGTATTCGCCCCTTCACGGTATCGAATGTAGTAAGCGCCGCGAGGATGATGGTGCTCGACGCCGTTCACGACGCACCAGCCGGGCTTTAGCTTATGATTGCGCCCCTCGACAGGCTTGGCGTAGCGCCAACGGTCACCAATCTTCACGTACATCCAGATGCTTACCTTGCGGTTCGGCATGCTCGCACTCACCGCAAGCATGGTGCAAAACGGTAGGAAGGCGGTAGGAACGGACGATATTGACCTTAAGTAATTGAAACTAAAAGTGCTGGTGCCGGGAGGGGGAGTCGAACCCCCAAGGGCCGAAGCCCGGCGGATTTTGAGTCCGCTGCGTCTGCCAGTTCCGCCATCCCGGCACTTCGTGGAAGCGCCTGATTTTACAACCTGTTTATGGCTCTTTTTTTCCAAAATGACAAACCTGCAACTGCGTAAGAAAGCCTGTCAGTTTTCGCAGATTCCCACCGTTTCATTGTCGCTTTGCCCGTGTAGCGCTTTGCCGATGATTCTCGGGCTAAGAGTCCATTGCCAAGTTATAAAAAGCACCCGCACAAAATTCTACCACTTCATTAAAAATTAAAAGCTGCTACCTTTTGATTTCACGCGAAGTGGCCTACTTGGCGTCTGGAGCTTATGGCTAAGCGGGCCCAAGACGCGAGCCCTCGAAAAACCTTGTAAGAAGCATTTAGTAATTGTTACTGGACAGTGCGGCCCGGCACCCGTTGCGGATAGTCTAATCTCGGTGTTTCTTCGTCAGGTGGATTTAGCGTCGGCGAGTGGGTCCCTTTGCCGCGGCCTCGGACCCAGGTGGTTCACGGAACGGTTCCACAGCAATGCGCTCGTAACGGACGTCCAGCACGGTGAGGTTTTCTGTCCCGCCCGGCAATTGAAGGACTGCGCTGTCACCCGCTGCCGACTTCATCAACGCGCGCCCCAGAGGGGACACCCAACTGATGTGGTTGCGGTCGAGATCGATTTCGTCTGTGCCCACGATGCTCACCACTCGCTCCACTCCCGCGGCATTGGCATAGCGCACGGTCGCTCCGAAGAATACCCTCGTCGCCGCCTGCCCCGCTCTTGGAGCTTCCGGGTCGACCACTTCCGCGGCTTCGATTCGCTTGGTGAGAAAGCGAATCCGCCCATCGATCTGCCGCAGCCGCCGCTTGCCGTACTGATAATCGGCGTTTTCACTGCGATCACCGTTGCCGGCAGCCCACGCCACCACCTCAGTCACGGCCGGGCGTTCCCTGGTGAGCAGAAAGCGGTGCTCATCTTTGAGGCGCTCCAGTCCACTCGGCGTGATGTAGTTCTTGACTGGCGCCGCCGGCTCGTCCGGTTTTGGTTTCCTCGTAAACCCTTTTCGCATCTCGTAGTCTTTCCTAGGCGAATCACGAATGAACGCCATGAACGCCAATAAAAAACACTTTAGGTCACCCGCTTACTGTTAATCCAGTGACGCTTGAAACGCAGAACTCCTGCCGCAGATGCCATACGTTACACTCAAACTACATGCTCAACCGGGGCTATGCCTATACCACGATCATCGGGAGCAAATATCATGGACGAACCCTGCTCTCCCACTTGACTAGCCTTTACCCTCACTCAACCACACGAGCCTGGCAACAAAATCTGAACAAGCGCGAAGTCACCGTCGACGGCATCACGGCCAACGGCAGCGAATCGGTCACTTCAGGACAAACCCTTGTCTGGAACCGTCACCCTGGATCGAACCAGACGCTCCTCAGCACTTCGAAGTCCTGTTTAATGATCCGCATCTGTTGGCCGTCAACAAACCGGGCGGACTGCCCACCCTCCCCGGCGGCGGGTTTATGGAGAACACCCTCCTGCGGATGGTGCAAAAGCAAACCCCGAACGCAAACCCTGTCCACCGGTTGGGCCGAGCTACCACCGGCATTGTTCTCTTCGCCAAAACAGCGCAGGCCGCCGCTAAACTAAGCGGAGACTGGAACACGCCCAGAGTTCAAAAAATCTACCGAGCGCTGGCGCAGGGCATTGCACAACAAGACACCTACGCAATTCTCGCACCCATCGGCCTCGTGCCGCACCCGCTCATCGGTTCCGTGTGGGCCGCCAACCCAAGTGGCAAACCGTCAAAGTCGTTGGTGAAGGTGATCGCGCGCACTACAAGCACCACAACATTTGAGGTACGCCTGAATTCGGGCCGCCCTCATCAAATCAGAATCCATCTGGCATCCATCGGCCATCCGCTGGTAGGCGATCCTCTGTACGGTTTATCCGGCCAGCCGCTTGAAAATCTCCCCGGCCTCCCGGGCGATGGAGGATATTTCCTGCACGCCCAATTTCTGAATTTCCACCACCCCATCACCGGAAAACAAATCAATCTTGAGGCGGCTTTGCCGGCTGGATTCTCATTGCACCAGTAAGGTTCACGGCGAGATTCAAATTAAAACTTCGGCGGCCCGTTTGCCGAGTCCTTGAACTGGAGCGCAACAGTCTCCAGTCTAAACTTCTTAATCGCTCGGAGGTCGAGCTGCCGGGCGCGGTATCCCAACGTGCTGAGCATCCCCCGTCTCTCCTGTTCACCCAGCACCACGCGCTTGCCAAGGTCTTGCGCGAACTGGGGGTTTCGTTGAATGAACAATCGGTTTATGAACCCGCGATTGTGTGTAATGACATTCCGTATATCCACAGAGAGCGCAGCCTTCGCCAGATCAGCCTCGTTCGTGAATAGCACGAGCTTCAATTTCTTCTCGAAATACTTCTCCAAAGCATCAAGGCCCTGATGCGTTAGCTGCATCACAGTCTTCTCCGCAAGGGCGGGGATCAGATCACCAGCGAGATGGTGCTCGATGCCGAACTGATACGTCATCTGTTTGTCTGACTGAAGCATCTTCGGGTATTTCTCGTAGATCAGCGTCACCAAGTCCGCAAGGTACGTGAGGAAACTGTTGACTTCGCGGCAGAAGAGCATCTCTTCCAGAAGCGCCGAGTGAATGTCCATCTGGCCGGCAGCGCTTTCCGACGGGGGCGGATCACCGGGTCTGGGGAACCTTGTTACATCGCCGTGGCCGTAATCTGCATCCACGATCATGCGCCACAGGTACGCTTGGAATCCAATCGCTGAACGAAGATCACTGAGATATCGTGCAAGGGCGAGGGTCACGGGTTGACGTAGAAGTTCGCGTCCCGAAACTTCTTTCTCTTTGGTCTCGTCCGTCATAAGCTATCGAATGCGCCTATGCTTGAAACTAGCTTCTCTGTGTTCTGTGTCTCCAAGAATCCATTCCGTAGCTGCGCTGCTTCCACCTGTGAGAGGCCAGTGTGTGAACCGCAGATAGGGCACTTTGGGAAACCAGTACGGATCAAACGGGCAGGCCGCTTCAGGGTGTAGCAAGCCAACCGCATTCACCTCTCCGGGATGGATTGTGATCAGAAGAATTGCAGCGATGCTCTGGCGGCATGGGAAAACCATCACCTCTCCAGAAGCACTGAGAAGATCGCTACGGCGACAGAATACAGCATCACGAAGGTCAGTTGTTTCGTAGGATGGATCTCCGTTCAGCGGGACATTTGTCTGTGGAGCAGAGGTCATTAGGTATTTGGCAGCCCCACGGTCCAGCAGAATGCCCGCGAAGTCATAATCAGAAGTAATGGCTAGAACTCCAGGTAAACTGCGGCCTCCCAGCTGTTTGGCTTTGTTCGAAGCCTCTTGGCGTAGTTTGTCAGTGATAAGGCTGAATGCACCGCCACCCCTCCCCGTGATCTTTAATGGCAGGTGTGATTTTCTTGAGACTGAAGCCGAATCCAGCGAGGTGACCTCTACGAGAAACGACTCACCGGAGGACAGTGTGCAGCAGAAGTCTGGTCCCCTAGTGCTGGGGTCTTCATGGATATCAGGATTCAGCTTTTCGGCCCGAAGGAGAGAAAACACAACGGCCTCAGCTTCGGCAGCCTTCCGGTCTGAACTCAGGCGCTTCTTGAACTGCTCGAAATGTGTTGCGTACTCTTTATTGCGCGACAGAAAGCGCCAATAGAATCCGACGATTTCGTCGAACGATACGCCGTCCACTTGGCTCGTTCTCAACACTCTTCAATATTTTATTCTTATCCCCTCCGAACCTTTGCTCTATTTTGAAGGCCAGCGCTCATCAATTTCATTCAGAATCGCTTCGGCCAATCGTATTTCATCCGAAATCGCTGCAACGGTAAGCGGGTAGCCCATTCAAGCCGCACTTTGGCTTGAGTGGGGATGTTCTCACGGGTAGGCTGGCGCTGTGCCTTAGGGACTGAAACGATTGCGTCCCTAGGCAGAGTCAGTTCGTGACGTTCTGCTCCTGCCATCGCCGTTCCCATCCGGCTGAGAAACATTTGTTCAGCCGTGGAAGCGGCCCACTCGAGCCAAAGTGCGGCTTGAATGGGCCGCCGACCGGCCTTACGTTACGTTCAGATCTCGCGCATGACGATCATCGAAACTCCAACTTCTTATTTCCCCTGCGCCAGCTTCGTAACAACTTCAGCAACTTTATCGAGTATCTGGTTCCAGCCCTCCATTTGACCGCTGTTTTTCGCGCTCTCCATGGGTTCATTTCCAATGAAGGTGAGTTTCGTCCGGCCGTTTCCGAGATCCTCAAAGATGGTGACGTCGTACGCACCGTCGATCGCCTCATGTTCTATGCCTAATTGCGCAGGATCGACCTTGTTTCCCTTCGAGTCCGAAAAGTACATCAGAGAAACGATCTTCTCTTGCGGAACAATCTCGTGGTATTCAACCGCATTCCAGAACTCCTGCCCGTCCGGAGCCTTCATGCAGCAGAGAAGTTTTCCTCCCACACGAAAATCCATCTTGCAAACCGGCGAAGTAAAACCCTTCGGCCCCCACCACTGCATGATGTACTTCGGGTCTGTCCACGCCTTCCACACCAACTCGCGTGGGGCATCAAAAACTCTTGTAACGACCATCCGCTCTATCTCGTTCACCGTGCTTTTTGTCATCTCTGGCCTCCTCTTTCTTCATTTGATTTATGACTACATCCAGTTTGTCGAAGCTCTCTTCCCAGAATCGGCGATAGCTAATCGCCCAGTCGCTGACGGTCTTGATCGCCGCTGGCCTAAGCCTGCACACACTCTCTCGTCCACGCTTCGTCTTGATCACAATCCGCGCTCGCACCAGGTAGGCAATATGTTTTGAAATCATCTGCTGCGAGAGTCCAAACGGTTCCGTCAATCCATGCACAGAGGCAGGCCCATGCGAGAGTCGTTCGATCATTGCCCGCCGGGTTGGATCCGACAAAGCCGCAAACGTTGTACCTAATTTATCCACAACCATATGGTAGTGGATTATCTGCCAATGTCAAGGATGGATTTTGCGATCCATGATTTCTGGCGACGAATCGAGCCAAAACATCGGTTGGAGATCACTTCACATATTGATCAAGCCAATCGATCCAGTAGTGGTATATGTCGGATTCCCGTACGGGAGAGTCGTAGGGAAAGTGCTGCGCCACGGGGATGGCGATGAATTTCACGGTAACGCCGTTGTCTTTCAGCGCGTGGTAGAGAGAGTAAGCGTCGCTGATCGGTACGTTGGGGTCGCCGGTGTCGTGCAGGATCAACGTAGGCGTGGTGATGTCGCTGGCGTAGGTGATGGGCGATTGTTCTGCGTAGGCTTTCGCGTACTCTTTTTTCCACGGCGAGCCGCCCCACCTGTAACGCATCAGCACGCCATCCTCCGCGAGACTATACTTGTCGACCCTGCTGTTTCCCGCAGCGCCGGAAACGGCCGCCTTCCAGGTGTGGTAGTGGCCGATCAGCCAAGACGTCATGAATCCGCCATAGGACCAGCCGCCAACTGCGACGCGAGAGTCGTCGATGAAGCCCTGCTTCTCGATCGCGGCAATTCCGGCCATGATGTCGCGACCGCTGCCATCGGCGGCATCGTTCACGATGGCGCGCTGGTACTTGTTCCCGCGATTATCGCTACCTCGATAGTTGGGCTGAAAGAATACGTAGCCGTGTGACACAACCAGTTGGGTGAAAGCGAAGTCGGGGTTGTCCGTAGTGGCCGCCATTTGCGGGCCGCCATGAAGGTAAACAAAGAGCGGATACTTCTTTTCGCGAGAGAAATTGGGAGGGTAAACAACGGTGCCGTCTTCCGCGAAGCCGTCCGGCCCATTCCATTCGAAGGAGTCAGTACGACCGAGGTCAAGCGTCGCGATCTCATGATTGAAGTCGGTGAGGCGTTTCGCTTTTGCGTCCGGCGAGGCGAGGTAATAGAGCTCAGTGGGTTGGGTCGGCGTGCCTCCGGCGAAAGCGATCGACGAGTCCTTGCCGGCGTCGGCGTCCACCCAGAACCACCAGGAAGGATTGGCGTCGCCCAGGTCGAGTTTTTTCGCGGCACCGTTTAATGGCTGAATCCAGATGGCGGTTCGCGTGCCGTCATGGCCGCTGACAAGAAGTGATTTGCCGTCGGGCATCCATATGGCGCGCATCACATTTCGGTCAAGACCGCGCGTGACATCCTTCCCTTCGCCGCCCGTTGAGGAGGCGACAAAGATTTCATTCTCATTGTTGAAGTCGCCGTCACGCGGAAACCAGTAGGCGATTTTTGAGCCGTCGGGCGAGAAAAAACCAAAACCTTCGAATAAAGTGCGCTTCGTCAGTTGGTGGATTTTTTCGCTGTCAACGTCCAAGAGCTCTATGACTGTCTCATCGGAGTCGCCGTAATGTGGGTCGGCCTGGCGAGTGAAGCAGATCTGCTTGCCATCCGGCGACCAGGAAAGCGGGGAGGACGGCGAAGAAGCCTGCGCGGTTTTTGATAGGCTCCACGCGCCGGAGGTTAGG
>Ga0206874_1252_pt1 | contig 12203 bp, 12 predicted proteins | sample Alteio_BWOrgCont_12_FD_152629 | JGI IMG/M metagenome (GOLD analysis project Ga0206874, IMG submission 152629) | Enriched cells from forest soil in Barre Woods Harvard Forest LTER site, Petersham, Massachusetts, United States -... | ecosystem: Environmental > Terrestrial > Soil > Temperate forest >...
TTGTTGCTTACAGCTTTCTTTTTTGAGAGGAAATTCCAGTTCATAGCAAAGGATTTGATACTCTTTTGACTGTGAAGTTGGGGGATTGTTACAAAATTGGGAATAAAAAATCATGTCATTTCGACGAGGAACGAGGAGAAACCTATACACATGCAAAGCGGACTATGTGTGTATAGGTTTCTCGCTATGCCCGAAATGACAGCGTTTTGAATAGTGATGATTGAGAACGAATCATTCACGTTTAGATCCATTATTTCTTCGCCGCAACCAACGTCTCTTTTACCGTGCCGCAAGTAAGCATTACCCTACCCCAATAAGGGTTTCTGATTGCTGAGTTTTCACTTAGCCAGTATGAATCTTTATCCGGGCAATACTGTTCGTAAAGGGTGGTGGTATTCAATTTTAACTTTTTCAATACCTCGTACATATTTTTTGACAGGCTGGCAAAATGCTCCCTTTGGTGATCAACCGTTGTTGTTTCACTCATGTGCCTGCTATCATATTTTAATTTATCTATATAGCCGGCCAATACCTTTTGCTGTGCAGTGTTTAATCCTTTATCAGGCTGTGCAGATAATAAAGCAAACAGTTCTTTTGCCTTACCTTGTGTTGCTGTGCCGTCACTTGCTACCAGGGCATCTTTTACACCTAAATAAGCGCTGGTAATTTTATCGATATTGTTTGATGCAGCTTGTGCTTTAGCTGATGTTATGAACATTGCCATCAACAATACCAGGGAAATCGTTTTCAGTATTCTCATTGTTTTTAATTTATTGATATATAAATCAAGAACCAGGATGTTTTCTCTTGATTCTTGCCTCTTGGTTCCTGCCTCTAAACGTTACTTCATCAACCTTGGGTAAAGCCTTAAAAAAACTTCGCCTCCCATTGGGTTCTTTCCATATAAACTATTCAGCCTGCTATCAGCAGCATAATAAGTGAGCTGACTGCCGGCGGCAAGGTTAAGCGGACCGATTTTAAACAAATCGTAATTTATACCCAGCGTTAGGGCATTTACGCCAAAGATAGAATCATCGCCATAAATAAGCGAATTGAGGTTCAATTCTTCCGTGGTTTTTTGAACGAACTCGTACCGGGTGTACAACTCCAGCTTTTTAATGCGGAGATCTCCCTCAAGTAATGCGGAATTATCGCCGTCTTGCCCCGGTGTTTTGTTTAATACCCACAGGGCGGTGGCATTAAAAGTTTTCTCATCGCCGAAAGGCAGACTATAAATTGCCGAGGCTGTGGTACGATAAATATTCTGATCCGGATCAAGCGCCTCGGGACTTTTGATAAACCCGTGCGATACCTGTAGTGCCCAGTTTGCCGAAGGATTATAATCTAACCGCGAGCTCCACGAATCAAACCGTGGCTCGTCAAAATTATAACGGTTTTCATCAGGCTCGCGACCAGTAAATGACGAGCCTTCTATTTTAAAATCATCAAACCTGAAACCAACGGTAGCTACGCCAAAAGTAATGTGTGTCGCATCTGTCCAGTGGTGGCTGATGGGTGCATCAGGATCGCCCATTGCGGAAGGGCGGTGCATAAAGGCTACAGGCCCCAAAGCCGGCTCGCCGGGATAACCTGCATATACACTTACATCGCTTTGTTTTGATAAGGCATAAGCATAGCTGGCCGATACTTCTGAAAACAGGTCGTGCGGATGCTGGCGATCGACCAGTGGGATACCTTTCCAGCTTTCACCGGTTTGAAATAAAAGCGGGTAGCCATAACCACCTTCGATTAATGGGTCTAACGACATCATTAAATTAAAATGCAGCAAACCATTTGCGCCTACTGCCCGCTGAGCCATACCCATAAACCAATTGGGCGCGTCAAATTTATCTCCGCCGCGGCTTCCATCTTTTGACAAATCCTGGTCGGTGTAGCGGAAAGATATATTCCCATGCAGCATATAGCTCCATTTGCCGCTGTTGAGCATGATGCCATACATCGGTGAGGCATCCGGCAGCCAACTGGTACCCGAACCATCACGACCCATTGGCAGATTTTTTGAGTGGGCGCTGCTCATCATGCTATCCATTTGCATGTCGCCCATATCCATCCCATCTATGGAGCCGCCCTGCATGTCCATGCCTTTCATATCGCCCTGTTTTGCGGGCTTTTTCTTGTTTTTTGATTTGGTAGTATCCATCCTCATCATTTGGTGATGATGTTTGGAAGTATCACTCACATTCATTTTTTCCTGCGCCTGGGCGCTATATACCAATCCCCAAATAAGGATCGAAAACGGGATAATGTATTTCATAACAATAAATTATGGTCGTAAGCCATTTTGTGAAATTGTGTGATTGCTAAAGCTTTAAATTGAGGACAAAATAATCCTGACCGCAGAGAGCGGTTAAGCTTCAATCAGATAAGAAGAGAACAGTATTGTATAGATATGGCCTTGCCCGATTTGCCGGGTGGGGCATTACTATTTGCCCACGAAAGATTATTATGGATAGAGACAGTTAAACGAAAATCAGCAATTTGAATATGCGGGGTTAAAGTGGCTATGTGAACAAGCTGAACATCATTGCCTGGCTTTAAATTTTCTTTAACGATGTAGCTGCCGTGCTTTTTACAGCAGTCACAATCTTTACCCATTCCGCAATCATTTTTTTGATGACCATGAGTAGCGGAGCCTGCCATTTGCATGCCCTGTTTAGCAAGCAGGGTTTCGGCAGCGCAATGTACCATGCAAACAAACATTCCTGTTGTAAGTAGCAGGTAAAATGCTGTTATGCTGAAAATGGCTGCTTTTTTCATTAAAGCAAAGTTACTTTAATGAAGTACAGTTTTATATGATTTATGTTTAGTTTCTGTAAAAATTATTGAAGTGGTTAGAGATAAGAGGTTATGAACAAGGTAATTAAAGCAAAAAGACGTACAAAGCTTTTAAAGCTTTGTACGTCTTTTCCTTCTAATTTCTAATCTCCAGCCTCTGATCTCTATTCCTTAGTCTTCTCAAATCCAGAGTTCTCGCCGGTTTTGCTGTGGGCTGCATCCAGGTTCCAGCTGCTTACTAAAATGTAAGGTTTGCTATTATTACCTGCATCTTTATTTTCATAGCTGCAATCTATTGTCCTGCTTTCACCGGGGGCCAATGATATGTAATTGTCTTCAAAAATTACAGGCAGTATGTCATCACCACCTTTTTGCTTTAAAGCACGCAGGTGTACAAAAAATGCTATCGATTTACCTGTATTGGTAATGGTGACTTTGTGTGTAGTACCGGTTTCGGTTTTTGATGATTCGTGGTGTACATCCAGCGTTGTTGCAGGCATTTTTTGTAATGCGCTGTAGTCGGTAAAAGTGCTTTCAGGGGTATAATACCAGGTTGATTTTTTCCAGTTCAACTCATCCTTTTTGCCCGACAGCCAGTACCAGTTAATGCTTTTTACTTTACCGGCATCGTCTTTTAATTCTAATCTTAAAAAATAAGTATCAGATAAACCTTCTATCCGTGGTATAGCGAAACAATCTTTTGTACCATCTTCACCAACCGCTGCTGTAACCTCTTTGGTGAATTTCTCAGCTCCATCCAAATTATAAACAGTTGCCCTTACTTTTAGGCCAGTAAATTTCTCTAATAATGAATTAACAACGGCCACGCTATTTGAATTGTACGAATACATTACATGCAGTGGCTCCATGGATTTCTTCATGCCGAAGTATGTTCCGGCTGGATATAAGTAATAATCATAGGTATGCCATATCAGGCTTGGCCATGGGTTGCTCAGCATCCATTGTACCACACCCGTTGCATAATGATACTTTTTTAATCCATAAGCTTCCATCATGGCCCGGTTGCCTTCATAATTTTGAATTTGCGCCTTTGCCAGGTAATCTCTCATTGATGAAGGCTTGCCATAACGTGCATACAGCGCGGTATCGAAAATTTTGGTATTGCCAAACTGCATGGTACCGCAATGATACATCCAGTCTGTGCTGCCATTCAATATAGAATCCTTAGGAATAAATTTGATCAGGCTTTCGTAAGGAGGAATAGCCGGGCCGGGTGAAATCTCTGTTGCAAAGCTCCATGTACCACCATACCTGGTTGTATCCTGTTCCCAATATGAAGGTGGAACCCAATCATACGGGCCGGCCATTTTTACGCCGGTATTCCCGGATATTTTTGATTCGCTTTCATTGGCGCTGGCAATGGTAGGGTTAGGCCATTTAAGATCGGCCTCAATAACCAGCCAGTCAGCTTCAACCTTTTTATCCCGTGGCGGCATATCACTGCCATTTAACCAGGTAAGCATTGATGATTTATTGCGAAGCCAGTACATCACACTACTGTCTGACGACATGGCGATGCTTCTTTTAGCTATATCCCATTTTTCCGGATATTGCCATGCACCGCAGCACATCCAGCCGCTCATTACCAGCAGGCCGTATTTATCGCACAGGTCATAAAAATTATCATCTTCCAGTTTGCCTTCTGATCGCACGATGTTCATATTCATATCGCGAACCAGCTTGAGCTCCTGCTCCTGGCGTTCTGCCGAACGGCGCTGAAATATATCAGGCGACCATGCCGCACCACGCAGCATAATAGGCTTGCCATTGATTACAAATTCGCGTGATTTATTTTCCTGGATAAGAAAAGATGATACCTCCCTTATGCCAAAATTTTCGGAAATCACATTGCTCAGCTCATTATCATGCATCATTGATAGCTCCAGCCTGTTCAATTCCGGTTTGCCATATTCCCATGGCCACCAAATGTGCGGATCTTTTACATTTAGCTGTTTAAACTTGTTGGGACCGAAAGTAACCTGCTTTTTTTCGCGTGGTAATAAATGTACCTTTTGCTCAAAGCTGATATCGTCATTAATTTTGCCTTTTACTACGGCATCCTGTTCTTTATCGGTATAATTTACCGCCATGGCATCAACCTCCAAATGGGCAACAGCAAGCGAAGGCAGATCGAATTTTGTGGTAACCAGCGGATATTCAACGCCAACTTTATTAAAGGTTTTTATCTCTACATTATTGATGATTCCGTTATTGAAATCGGGCGGGTAATGAATCCAGTCGGCATAGTCAATGGCCAAATCACCGCCTCTTTTATTGGGGTCGAAAGGGCGTTTTACTTCTATTGCCAATACGTTCGGTCCTTTATATTTTACCTGTTTGGTAATATCCAGTTCGATGATACGGAAAGGGCCGATTGCCTGGGTCGAATCGGCAATTAAAACGCCGTTTAACCATATATTGGCTTTGTAGTTGATGCCATGCAGTTTTAATACTACATTTTTGCCGTTTTCTGATTCGGGCAGATCAAACACCCGCCGGAACCACCAGGGTTTATCAAGCCGGGAATCTGTAAGTTTTTCGAAATTTTTACCATAAAACGGATCAAAGTTGTAAACTTTGTTGGCCAGCAACCCTGCAATAACAGTGGTTGGTACACTTACCTTGTACCAGTTATTGGGTTGAAAATCGCTTTTGGATATTTTGCTTCCCGTTGAGGCATCGGTGACCGCCGACTGCATCGTCCAGCCTTCTTTTAATACGGCTCTATAGTTTTCAGTTTCACTGTTTTGGCTGAATCCATACTGAAAAACAAGGCAAAGTAACGCAAGTAGTATTGTTTTCTTCATAATAAAAAGGTTAATAATAATGGCTATAAAAGGTCAATAGTCCATGGACAATGGTCGATAGAAAATGTATTAAAGCTATGATCCATGGACCATGGTCCATGGACTATTGACTATCGAACACAATTTTAACAAAATATTACCATAAACTTTTGGAGTTTTTGTACTTTTCCCGTTACATAGTACAACATAAACCAACTCAATAATTCACTAAATCACTAATTCAATAATTAGAAAAATGAAGGCAATTTGTGTATTCTGCGGTGCTAACTTTAATGGTGATCCCATATTAAAACAGGCTATTGAACAATTAGCCGAAATTATGGTAAACCGTGAGATTACCCTTATTTATGGAGGCGGTAAAGTTGGCGTAATGGGCTTATTAGCCGATACGGTGTTAAATAATGGTGGTAAAGCCATTGGCGTGATTCCACGGTTTTTGATGGATAAGGAGGTGGGGCATACCGGTTTAACAGCGCTTCATATTGTGGAAAACATGCATCAGCGCAAACAATTAATGAATGACCTTTGCGATGGAATTATCATGCTGCCAGGTGGCTTTGGTACGTTAGAAGAGTTTTTTGAAGTATTAACCTGGCTGCAATTAGGATTGCATAGCCATCCGGTTGGCATATTAAATGTAAATGGTTTTTACGACTTTTTGCTGCAGCAGATGGATGTCATGGTGGAACAACGCTTTTTAAAGCCGGCCAACCGTGCGCTGGTTTTAACATCCGGAGATGCTATTGAATTGGTTAACCTGATGGATAACTGTAAAGTACAGCCGGATGAGGTTTGGTTTAGGGATAGGAATTTAACGTAGCATGTCGTAAAGACGCAATAGTATGCTATGGCGTACCTAAAATTTTTTCAATCCCTTCGGAAAATGGTTTATTGAATTCAAACGTATTAAATCGTTTTTCTGCTACTACAATAAAATCATCGGAATTATTAATAATGTAAGCCACCTCTGCAATTTTTAGTGCTTCGGGTAATAATTTGAAAGATCGTTTGTATCGGCTTCTTATTATTTCCGGATTTACATTATGCAAACCCATTTTCGCTCGTAATTTTACCCTTAATACATTTAATTCGGGATTGTCGGTGTAAATAAAATATAAATAGGTTTTATATCCTTTAGATTTTGCAAGGCCCAGTAAATTAACTTTAGATATATGCTACATCACTGTTTCAAAACTAAATGATTGGCCTGTCTCTAATAGCTTTTCAACAAGATAAGAAGCAACAAATGAAGCATGATAAGAATTGATTCCATTTTTGGGTAAATCAAAATTCAGAACTCCTGCCTTAATAGTTATTTGCTTTAAAAAATCCTCGTCTTTAATCTTTTCATGGTAAAGAGAAGAAGCTTTTACGTGCTCAATAAATTCATCCTGTGAAACTTTTACACGATAAGCATTAAAATTAAAATGTAAATTTTCTTTTAGCTCGCCTCATATCTATCAGCATTAATATATAATTCTGTATGTATATAGCTGTTTTGTTTTAAATGATTGAAAAGAGAGGTCTTCCCGGAACCATTTGGGCCTGCAAATAAGCGAAATTTGGGAGGCATTACGCTTCAGTGAGATGTAATTCTTCCAGCCGTTCAGGAGTAGCTATTTCTATATGTTTATCAGGATAAACGAGTATAATGTTACCATCCCTTATAGCAGCATAAGGCAGATGATTGCGAAAGGCTTTTCGTTTGGCTGTTAAATCAGCTCCCTTTATAGCCTCTTTCAAATTTTCTCTTTCAGCCATTTCTTTCATCTTGTTAAATTACGATTTAAGTACCGAAATATTTATAACATCATAAAGAATTAACAAACTTCTTAATGTTTTTGATAGGTTTACTTAAATCAAGACTCTTATGCGCATTTTCTATAGTTTCAATAGTTAAAGTATTTGGGGTAACACTTTTAGGCGTTTTTTTCTCAGGATTATTTATTACAGCAATCTTCATATACAAATATAATGATCGTAGAGACGCGATGCATTGCCTCTCTACCCGTTGAACTTTACTGTAAACTTGTACAATACAAAATACCCAGCTGCTACAACCAAACTTAAAGCCCCCAGCATGTACCATAACAAAGTAAACCCGCCAAATGCAATAACTTCGCCACCGATAAATGGGGCAAACACCTGCGCTGCAGACCACGACATGGTGTACAAGGCTGCATATTCACCACGGTTATAATCGGTGGTGCGGCTTATCCAAAAGGAGTTCATGAAAGGCATGCTCATCATCTCGCTAAAGGTTATTAAAATTACAATCAATATGGCGGCTATAGCAGTAGGCGGAACAAAGTTTAGTAAAACAAACCCCAATGCCCCCAATAAAATACCCCCGCTTATATAAACCAGTCCGTTTCGTTTGCCTTCCAGGCTATGGATCAGTACCATCTCAACTGCAGCAATCAATACTCCATTAAGCGCGAGCAGGAAACCGATAAACTGTTCGCTGAAGTGCCAGTTGAGCTTATAAAAAACAGGCTGCATAATGAAGAACTGGAAAAAGCACATCCCAAAAAGCATAGCCAGCAAAATAAATATCAAATAGATTTATCCTGGTAGGCCGAAGTAGTAACCAATAGCTCGCTTCGTTTTTTTATGGTTTTAACCACTTTTGAGCGGGGCATTAATGTTAATAGCATTATTGCCGCGAAAATGTTGGTGCAGCCATCAACCCAAAACAATAAATGGTAATTCACTGAAGCCAGGAAACCACCCAGCGCACCGCCAACCGCCCAGCCCAGGTTTACCGCCAAACGATTCAATGAATAGGAGCGTGTTTTATTTTCGGCGCTGCTGTAATGCGCAATGGCTGTTGAATTGGCCGGCCTGAACGAGTCATTACAAAAGCTCAGGATAAAGGTGCCAATGCTAAGGTTTATAAATGTATGCTGATAACCTAATACCAGGAATAACAATCCGCCGCTTAATAATGCGCCAACCTGCAGGTCATAAAATCCGATCTTATCTGTTAATTTACCTCCAACAAATGCCCCGGTTATTGACCCAACCCCAAACAGGGCCATAATTATACCTGCCTGTACAATGGAAAAATGTAATTGCTGGATGCAATAAATACTCATAAAAGGCACTACCATGGTACCGCTGCGATTGATGAGCATTACGATGCACAGGTACCAGCTGTTACGGGAAAGGCCGCTGTAAGCTTGTTTGTATAATTGTAAAAAGGAGGCGAGCATTGCACAAAGATATTAAATGTGTATGTGTGTAAACACGCCACTGTGCAAGTGTTTTGTTAGGAAACGGTTAGATTTTTCAACACGTGATTTGATGTGCGAATTACAGATGTGTAAATTTTAGATGTGCAGATGTGCAAATTACAGATGTGCAGATGAAAAAAATTACAACGGATAAAACTTACGAAGTTTTTAAAACTTCGTAAGTTTCTGACATTCTTGATTCATCATCTGCACGTCTGTAATTTGCACATCATTTTAAATACTCCATCACCTCTTTAAAATCAAGGAATATTTTATCGGCGGCAGCCAGTTTGTGATGCTCGGCGGTGTTGTTTTGTACGGCATAGCAAACCAGGTTGGCGGCTTTGGCGGCGGTTAAGCCGTTTATGGTATCTTCAAAAACAATACATTCGTTTTTTGCTATGCCCAATTGTTCGCAGCACATATTATAACACTCCGGATGGGGTTTGCTGTTGGTTATTTCGGTACGGGTAATGATTAGTTTAAAATAATGGCCTAATCCATTTCTTTCAAAAATGGTTTCTACATCTTTCCGAACGCTTGAAGTGACTATTGCCATGGTTAAACCTTTGTTCTTGAAAAATTCGAGGATTTCAATCACGTAAGGCATTAACTGTACATCGGTGGTTTTAAAACGTTCTATGGTGAGGTTTTCACGCCGTTTAACCAGACCGGCTAAAGGCTCATTGATGCCATATTTATCAATCAATTTTTGGGCATTGGTGGGCATGGGGAAACCGGCATAGTTATTCAGCCAGTCGTCAAAAGTAAGCTGGGCGCCAACTTCGGCTAAAATCTCGTTCCAGCATTCAAAATAAAAATGCTCAGAATCGATTAGCGTGCCGTCGAGATCAAAGAGTATAGCTTTTAGCATATCGTTCATTTTAGATTTGACAACTTTTAAAAAGTTGTCAAATCTTTACCTCAAAATCGAGTTCCTGTTCCTTAACCAATGATCAGCCAAAACCAGCGCAGCCATAGCCTCAACAATAGGCACCGCACGTGGCACCACACAAGGATCATGACGGCCTTTGCCTGATATTTCGGCGGCATTGCCTTCACTATCAATCGTAGCCTGGCTTTGCATAATAGTGGCTACCGGTTTAAAGGCAACTTTAAATTCAATTGGCATACCATTGCTGATGCCGCCCTGCACACCTCCTGAGAAATTCGTGATGGTTTTTATATCGCCTGAATTATTTTTGATGAAAATGTCGTTATGCTCCGAACCTCTCATTTCGCTGCCCGCAAAGCCGGAGCCATATTCAAAGCCGTGCACGGCATTGATGCTCAGCATGGCCTTGCCTAAATCGGCATGCAGCTTATCAAACACCGGCTCGCCAAGGCCAACCGGGCAGTTTTGAATATAGCAGCTTACTTTGCCACCAACGGTATCACCCTGCTTGCGGATGCTGTCGATATATTCGATCATTTCTTCGGCTGTAGCCGGATCAGCACAGCGGACGATGTTTTTTTCGCGTTCGTCAATAAATTCCTGTGCGCTGATGATCTCCACATTCGGCGCATTGATCCTGCCTACGCTGCTTACGTGTGCAACTATATCAATTCCCTGGGTTTTTAACAGCAGTTTGGCTATTGCTCCGGCCGCCACCCGTGCTGCAGTTTCGCGTGCCGATGACCGGCCACCGCCACGATGATCACGGATGCCATATTTGGTTTGATAGGTGTAATCGGCATGTGAAGGACGGAATACATCCACATTGTGGGTATAATCTTTTGAGCGCTGGTCCTCGTTAGGAATCAGCATGGCAATGGGAGTGCCGGTTGTTTTACCTTCAAAGATCCCTGAAAGTATTTTCACGGTATCGTTTTCCTTACGCTGCGTGGTGATCTTTGACTGACCGGGCTTGCGTTTGTCCAGTTCGCCCTGTATGTATTCTATATCTATGTCTAACTGTGCAGGACAGCCGTCAATGATTACACCGATGGCTTCACCATGCGATTCGCCGAAGGTGGTTATTCTGAATATTTGTCCGAATGAGTTACCTGCCATAATATTTTGATGTGCAGATTTGCGAATGTGCAAATGTGCAGATGTTGTTCTTTTTGATCTATAATTCCGAAATCGAAAATCCGACTTCCGAAATTATTTCACCTCTCCCTCAAATCCCACCTTTTCCAAATCCTTCCAAAATGCAGGGTATGATTTTTCAACTACCTCAGCGTCTTCAATTTCAACCTCATTTATCAGCAGGGCCAGCGGTGCAAAGGCCATGGCCATGCGGTGATCATCGTAAGTGTTTATAAACACACGCTCAGGAATTATTTTTTCACTGCAATCCAGCTTGTAAACCTGGCCTTTTTCTATCAGCTTAACGCCTATTTTGGCCAGTTCATTTTGCAAAGCTTTGATACGGTCTGTTTCTTTGATCTTTAAAGTTTCCAGGCCGGTAAAGGTAGCCTCGTGACCTAATGCGGCACATACCACGATGATAGTTTGAGCCAGATCCGGACATTCCTTTAAATCAAAGATCTTCCTGAAAATTGGTTTTACTTCTTTTTGTAAATATACACCACCATTTTTAAACTGCGAGGTAATGCCAAAATTGGCCATTATCTCGGTTATTACACTGTCGCCCTGCAGACTGTACTGGGTTAAGCCGGGTAAAAATAATTCCGCTTCATCAGCCAGCGCTGCAATAGCATACCAGTACGATGCTGCGCTCCAGTCAGGTTCGATATGTAAAGATGTTGATGCAAAGTCCTGGTTTGATATTTTAATGACATTGCCTTCCCACGTATGTTGTATGTTTGCAGACCCCAACATAGCAAGTGTCATTTCAACATAAGGGCGCGAAGTTAGTTCGCCTTCAATATGCAGTTCCAAACCAAAAGGCAGTCGGGCAGCTATAAGTAACAGGGCAGTGATGTATTGGCTGCTTATGTTTCCTTTTATACTGATCTTACTAGTGCGCTGCTCTAAACTGCCTTTTAGTTTGATAGGGGGGAAGCCCTCGTTTTCTACGTATTCAATTTCTGCGCCCAGCTCGCGCAGTGCATCAACCAATATCCCTATGGGGCGCTGTTTCATCCGCTCGCTGCCGGTTAATATCACTTCTTCATCCTGCAAAGTATAATAAGCCGTTAAAAACCGCATTGCTGTACCGGCAGGACCTATATTGATTTCGGATTTCGGATGTTCGATTTCGGATGTATATCCAGTAATTTCTAATCTCTTATCTCTAACCTCTGCCCGCAGGATTCCTGCGAGCGTAACCGTATCTGCAGCATCCGAAATATTTTCAACCTTTACTTTTCCATCGCTTATCGCCTCGATAATCAGTGCGCGGTTGCACTCACTTTTTGAACCGGTGAGCTGTAC
>Ga0206874_1253_pt1 | contig 12186 bp, 6 predicted proteins | sample Alteio_BWOrgCont_12_FD_152629 | JGI IMG/M metagenome (GOLD analysis project Ga0206874, IMG submission 152629) | Enriched cells from forest soil in Barre Woods Harvard Forest LTER site, Petersham, Massachusetts, United States -... | ecosystem: Environmental > Terrestrial > Soil > Temperate forest > O...
AACCATTGGTTTCATAACCATAATATTCAGTTATCGGCGAGCCAACCTTTCTTATTAACTGGAATACGTCCTCGTTATAAATTTGTTGAGTGGTATTGTTTGTTAATTGTAATACTTTGTTTTGGTCATCGGATTTGTTTAAATTTAATGCCGCGTATGCAAGGCTTAAGGACTTTACCATTGGTTATACCATACCTTCAAAATTAGTAGCTAAAGCCGGCATAAAAAAGTTGAGGGTATATCTCACAGGTCAGAATTTACTAACGCTAACCAAATTAAAATTTGTTGATCCTGAACTTACCGAATTCAATAACAGTGTGAGTTTCACTTCGTCAACCAGTGCGCGCAGCTACCTGTTGCCCATCTTCTATGGCGGTGGTGTTGATCTGACGTTTCAATAATAATTAATTAAAAGATAACAGACATGAAACTTCTAAATAAGCTTTTCATAATAATAGTTTTGGTTGCCGTTGCGGGTTCAGGATGCAAAAAACTGAATTTAGCGCCAACCGACAGATTTACCGACCTTACCTTTTGGCAGGTTGACGGTAACGTATATAGTGCATTATACAACGATTACAGTATTATGTACAATGACAACCTGTATTTTTCCGAAGAAGCATTGTCAGACAATGCCTTTAGCTCAGCAGGTGATGTAACCATTATTTCAAGCGGGAATGCTACACCGCTTACAGGTAAATTCTTGAATGATTGGTCTACCTATTATTCATGCATAAAATCATGCAATGAGTTTTTAGATGGTATAAAACTGAATACCACATTACCTAAAGACACAGTTGCACGTTTAGTTGCTGAAACAAGGTTTATCCGTGCATTTGAGCATTTTAATCTTACCAAATGGTATGGTGATGTTCCGCTCATCAATTATAATATTACCCAGGATCAGTCTAAAACAGTTGCCCGCACACCAAAGGCAGATGTAATAAATTTTGTACTTTCTGAACTGGATGCTATTATTCCTGATCTTCCCACACAAGATCAACTACCAGCAAGTCAAAACGGCAGGATAACCAAAGGAGCTGCCTTAGCACTTGAGGCTCGCGTGTTATTATACCAGGGTACAAGGATGCAGGATGTAGTTACTGTTTGTCAAAAATTAATGAGTGGTGCAGACGGCACTTATTCATTAAACCCAAGCTATACAGCCTTGTTCAGCGATCCGAATACCAACAAGGTAAACAGCGAAAGCATATTCTCCCTGCAATATGTGCCTATAACACGTACTTGGCAGGACTTTTGGGATTTTGCTCCCGTTTCGGTTGGTGGCCGTGTAAATTCAATGGCCCCTACACAAGAATTGGTTAACGCTTACATTATGCTGAATGGTGCCGCTATTACCGATGCAGGCTCGGGTTATGATCCAAACAACCCATACGCAAACCGCGACCCGCGCCTTACCGCGACCATAGTTTATGATGGTTATCATTGGGATGCTGAAGGCGGGGCCAATGGAACGACAAAAACCATATACATTAAACCGGGCAGCGACCCATCTGACACCCCGACCAATCCAAACGGCCCTGATGAATACGTGGGTGGCCGCCAGAGTTCGTCGCCAACAGGCTATTACTGGCGCAAATATTTCGACCCGAGCGCGCAGCCCGAATATTTATCTGGTTTGAACCTGCACCTGATAAGATATGCTGAAGTATTGTTGGATTACGCCGAAGCTGAAAACAGCCTGGGCCAAATGAATTCGACTATATGGGACCAAACCATCGGCGCTTTACGCAAAAGGGCGGGCTTTACCGATCCCGGCGCAATAAACTATCCATCATCGGGCGACATGACCACTATCATCCGTACAGAAAGGCGTGTTGAGTTGGCTTTGGAAGGCTTGCGGACAGACGACATCAGGAGGTGGAAAACCGCTGAAACGGTTATGAATGGCTATGCGCATGGCGCACAGTTCTCGGGCGACCCTTCTACCGATAACGGTTTCATCAGGGCGCAAAAAAGAACATTTAACCCCAACAGGGATTATTTATGGCCCATCCCTAATAATGAGACTTCTAAGGATAAGAACCTCACACAAAACCCGGGCTATTAATAATTAAAGATAAAAACATGAAAAAGATATTTTTATTAAGCCTGATGGTATTTTTATATACCCTGGCTTTAAACTCCTGTAAAAAGGACGTTAAGTCGCTCGATTTGAGTGTCCAACCGGTAACTACGATCAATGCGCCGGCAAACGATACGAGCATAACCATTGCACCAACAACAGGCGCAAGCATTGTATTCCAATGGGCGCCAAGTGCAACCCAGGACCTGGTATTATACGAAGTAGTATTTGATAAAGCCGGAGGCGATTTTAGCAACCCGGTGTATAAAGTTCTTTCCGATGGTTCGGGTGTACAAAACCAGGCAACTATATCGCAAAAAACCTTGAACACCATTGCCAATGCGGCAGGCATAGCTGCCCTGGCATCGGGTACCCTTAAATGGGCGGTTATAACCTCAAAGGTAACCACAAACAAAGTAAGCACGGTAAGCCGCACATTGCAGGTTACAAGGCCGGCTGGTTTTGCCACGGTTCCGAATGCCATATACTTAACAGGAACGGCTACCGAACAGGGTACAGTTGTGTCAAAGGCATTGCCATTTAAAAAGATAAGCGACGGTGTTTTTGAACTTTATACTTCACTGCAGCCCGGTACTTATAGTTTAATTGATAATACTACCGGTACGCCTACTACTTATTCTATAAGTGGCAATGATATACTACTCAATGGCGAAACAACGGTAACCGGCAGCAAAACAGTGTATCGTATCTCGCTCGATTTTGGCAATGCGGCAGCAACACTAACGCAGATCGTATCAGTAAATATGTTCCTGGCAATTAATAATCAGATATGGTTTACGTTGCCTTATATTGGCAACAGTCAGTGGGAACTTGATGGCGCAAATGTCGTTATTCCGCAGGAATCGTGGGGTGACGAAAGCCGTTATAAATACGAATTTTTCGTGAAGGACGCGGCAGGCAATCAATCTACAGAATGGTACGGAAGTGCAAATGGCGATAACCCTGACCCGACAACCAGCACACCGCTGTCATATTTTTATATGTACCCTGTAACTAGTGATCAATTTAGTAACTGCTTTAAAATGGTGCCGAGCTATAGCGGTAAGAAATGTAATATCAACGTGAATTATAGTCCGACCATTACACAATACACCAATAGTGTTACACCGCAATAATAATCAACAGGGGGCCGCTGTTTAAATAATAGTGGTCCCCGTTATAAAACCTGTTTACCATGAAATTCAAATATCTTAATTACCTTCTAACCTTATCATCGTTCGTAAGCATATTGTTTGTTAGCGCCTGTTCAAAAAAAGGTGATCCGGTGGTGAATAATAAACCACCGGATACATCTGTAACGGTAAAGCCACCCACGTATAATTATTCGTTACTGGCCGATTCGTTGCAGGCTGCTACTTACAATACTTTCATATCGGCTGATCGTAACTATTATGTGCAAAACAATGCAGGCAATACCACTTTTAATTATTGGCCCCAGGCGCACATGATCGATGTTTTGCTAGATGGGTATTTGCGCACAAAAAACGCGCTATACACGCTACGGATGAAAGCCCTATTGGATGGTATTAAGATTGAGAATGGTGGAGCTTACCCTAATGAGTTTTATGATGATATGGGCTGGCTGGCAAACGCAAGCCTAAGGGCATACAACGTAAACAACGACGCGGATTATTTAACCGTGGCCCAAACCCTGTATACTGAAATAAAAGGCGGGTACAACAATACAGAAGGGGGTGGTATTGCCTGGCAAAGGAGCCAGTTGTATTATAAAAACATCCCGTCAACCGGTAATGCTACAATACTGGCGGCAAGGTTTTATGAATTGCAGGGCAATGCCGCCGACCTGACATTAGCCAAGAACCTGTATGCATGGATGAAAACTACCCTGGTTACTCCGGGTGGTGTGGTTTACGATGGTATTAACCGCAACCAGGATGGAGCTATTGATTATTGGGAGTTTACTTACAACCAGGGCTTATTTATTGGCTCGGCTGTTGAACTTTATAATTGCACAAAGGATGCTTCCTATTTGCAGGATGCCATACTTACTGCCAATAATCTGATCGCCGATCCCAACCTTACTGTAAATGGTATTTTAAAAAGCGAGGGACAAGGCGATGGTGGTTTATTTAAAGGGGTAGCAGTACGTTACCTTACAGAACTGGTAGAACTGACAGCCCTCGACGAAACCGACCGTACCAAGTATGCCACTTTTTTACAAAGGAATGCCCAAACGCTTTACTATAAGGGCATAGCCAGGCCATCGCTTATGATAAGCCCTGATTGGACGGTGCAGCCATCGGGCAGTACAGACCTTACTACCCAGTTAAGCGGTGTAATGCTGATCGAAGCGGCGGCCAAGCTTAAAACGGATTCATTTATTCAATAATTCCTGCCTGTTAAATAAGATCCCGGGATGAACTACATTTATCCTGGGGTTTATTCAAATGCTGTTTTAAAAAATTAACCTGATACCTATGAAAAAGAATATCATAACAGTCATTTTATTTTTGCTGATAACAAGTAGCTTGCAGGCCCAAAAATCGCCTGTTAACTATGTTAACCCCCTGTTAGGCACAGCAACTTTATGGGACCCTAAAGACCTGGGATTTGTGCCAACCCACCGAACCTGGGGCGCCGAAGTATTTCCGGGTTCATCAGTGCCTAACGCAATGGTGCAATTAACCCCTGTTACCCAGTTCCATAGCGGGTCGGGATACCAATATGAGGATACCGTTATATATGGGTTTGCGCATACAAGCAAGGGGCATTGGAATTTGTGTTATATCCCTTTGATGCCTGCCACCGGGCAAATTGACGCGGATGATTATAGATCTGCTTTCAGCCATAAAAATGAATCGGCACATCCAGGTTATTACCAGGTTTATTTGGAACGATATGGCATTAATGCCGAATTAACCTCGACATTACGGTGCGCTTTCCATAAATATACTTTTAGGCCCGGGGAAAGCAAAAAGCTGATAGCAAACCTTGCCTTGTCTAACGAAAGGGTAAGAAGCTGGGACATACACCAGGAAGATGCAAACATTTTTACAGGCTTTCAGCAAGCCGGAGAAAAAATGTACTTCTACGCCGTTACCAATCATAAAATAAGCAAGATCGATTCGCTGAAAAAAGGTGAGAAAGTAGTACCGGTAATTAATTTTGTTGATGAAAATAAACCCCTTGAAATTCAGATAGGGTTTTCGTTTGTCAGCATAAAAAACGCGAAGGAAAATTTAGAAAAGGAAATGCTGGGCAAAAGTTTTGACCAGGTTAGAAATGAAGCGACCGAAACGTGGACTAATTTATTATCCAAAATTTCGGTTACAGGTGGTACGGAGCGGCAAAAGGGCATATTTTATTCATGCCTGTACCGTTCATTTCTTTGGCCCGCTTTGCGCAGCGATGCGAACGGGGACTTTACTGATCTGAGTGGCAAAGTAGTAAATAAAGGCTTTAACTATTATACCGAACCTTCATTATGGGATGATTACCGTAATAAGCTAATTCTATTGGGCCTGCTTTCGCCTAAGGTAACTAATGATGTAATTAAGTCGTTAATTGATAAAGGCGAAATAACAGGTTTCATGCCTACTTTCTTTCATGGCGATCATGCGTCGGTATTTATCACCGGGTCGTATCTAAGAGGATTGAGAGATTTCGACGTAAAAGAAGCATACAGGCTGATGCTAAAAAACGCTACCGTTGAAGGAACCCGGAAGTATGTTGATGAATACAATACCAAAGGCTACATATCGGAGTTGGACGTTGCTCACCCGGTAACTGAAACAGTAACCAAGGCAGCCGTTACAAAAACGTTGGAATATGCTTATGATGATTATGCAGTGGCGCTGCTGGCCCAACAATTAAATGATACAGCCAGTTACCGCATGCTGATGAAGCGTACCAAAAATTACAAAAATGTATTTAACCCGGCTACCGGGTTTATGGAAGGGCGACTGGCAAACGGCGATTGGGTGAAGAATTTTAACCCATATTATCCCTACTATGAATATATGTACCGCGAGGCCAATGCCTGGCAATCATCCTTTTTTGTTCCACAGGACGTACCAGGCTTAATTGGGCTTTATAAGGGCAAACATAACTTCGAACTTAAGCTTGATTCGCTTTTTACAATTCCGTGGAAGGGCTACGAGGCGTATAACATATCCGGTTTTATCGGGCAGTATTGCCAGGGAAACCAACCCGATCATAGTTATGGGTTCCTGTACTACTTTGTTGGCAAACAAGAGAAATCACAGGTAATATTGGATAGCATCATGAATCATTTTTATGATCTGGGTAAAGAACACCTGTCATACGCCGGGATGGATGATGCCGGTGAAATGTCATCGTGGTATGTATTTAATGCTATGGGATTTTACCCGTTTTCCCCTGCCGACCCTAAGTATATTGTATCGGTACCGCTTTTTGATAAGATAAAAATTAAGTTAGATAACGGTAACACCTATACTATCATCAAAAAAGGTTCGGGGAAAAAGATCACGAATTTATCTTATGATGGTAAAAAGATAAACGACTATTTTATCACCGATAAAGAATTGAAAGAGGGTAAACAGTTGGAGATAACCACTAAATAGCTGGTGTAGTTGGCATGGCTATAAATTATGAGTGTTTGGGTTTTTGTAAGATAAATTCCCTCCCAAGGGAGGGAAATAGCCCATAAAAAGACATTTTGGTACATTATTCAAATTATAGGGTTAACATAAGTTAACACAATTTCAAACTATTTTTTATTAAAATATTGATTATCAGTTATTTAATAAATAAACGGGTTGAATTGTGTAAACCATGTAATTGCGCCTTTGTTGGTTTGTCTCCAACAATATTTTTTCAATCACCTCCCGGGGGAGGGAATCGCACAATTCCGCCGCTCTTTTTAAACCTCCGAACGCAAATGGTTGGTGGTTTTATCGCACCCTACAGAACACTACCCACAGGCTAAAATTTTGCCTATATTCGTAATACTACAAGTATATAAGCATATGACTCCCGATTCACAGAACGTAACCGACTACACCAATAACAATACCATATTCATGGTATGGAACTTTAAAGATAACCTGGAGGTTAAAGAGGCCTTTGGCCGGCTTTGCAAGCTAATTATCAACCTTAATAATTCTGCCAATGTACGTTTCCCTGTTTCCAGGGCAAGCTGTGTAATGGGCATTGGGCATGATGCCTGGCTCCGGCTTGGGTTGCCTGTTCCATTGCCTAAAGAGTTAGCGAACTTCGCCCCAATAATTGGCGAAAAACATACGGCAGTTTCTTCCAAAGCCGATCTGCATTTCCATATAAGGGCCGATACCACCAGTATATGTTATGATATGGCAGCTGCAATAGCAGATGTTTTAGACCCGGTGGCGACAAGCGTAGAAGAAATTCATGGGTTCCGGTACTGGGACAGCCGCTCTATTTTAGGCTTTGTTGACGGCACCGAAAACCCGCATGGACAGGACAGGGAATTCTTTGGCATGATAGGGGATGATGATCCTGCTTATACAGGCGCGAGTTACCTGTTTGTGCAAAAATACATCCATAATTTAACGGCATGGAAAGGGCTTTCTACAGAAGATCAGGAGAAAGTGATCGGGAGGTACAAAGCGAACGACATTGAAATGGCCGACGATGTAAAACCTTCAAATTCCCATATCGCGTTAGCCAATATTGGCGACGACTTTAAAATTGTTCGCGATAATATGCCCTTTGGCAATATGTCGACCAATGAAATGGGGACTTATTTTATAACCTATGCCAGCACATTCAGCACGGTACAAAAAATGCTCGATAATATGTTTATTGGTTCGCCCGTTGGCAATTACGACAGGATACTCGATTTCAGCACAGCAAAAACCGGGAGCTTGTTTTTTGTACCAACGTTTAATATGCTTGATGATCTTTCGGATTAAATGGGATATGCAAATGCCCGTCAAATACATTTCAAATAAAATAAGTAAAGAATGATCTACAAAAAAATAGGCGTCCTATTATTTCTTATAGCCATCAGTATTTTAAATGCCGGTGCGGTAAACACGCTAAAAGACCAAAAGGCAGTCACCATCCATACGCCCGAAATAACTATGGCGATAGATTATGCCGGGAAGGCAAGTATAACCTCGCTTATTGTTAACGGGCAAAAAGTAATTGATAATCCCGATGGTGTATTCACGTTCCTAAAAATAAAGGGTGTAACCTATTCATCGTTGCATTTAATATCAGCTCCTGTCCTTACTCGAACTAATGGTGAATGGAAGTTAAGTGGTATAAAATACGGCGATAATAAGCTCACCATTAATGAAACCTGGACATTTACCAAAACCGGCAATGCCATAAAATGGGGCATCCAGCGCACGCTGTCAAAACCGGTAAAGGTTGAGGAAGCCGACCTACCGGTATTCAATTTCGCGAGCATGGATACCTGGGAAGGCGCATACCAGGGTTATGGCGGTTTGGCCTGGTTTTACCTGTTTAATGAAAAGCTTTGTACTTATGGCGTACATACCTGGTTATCAGATTTCTGGAACAGCAAAACCGGTAATGGCTTACGCATAGCTGTAGATGCACCGGGAAAACAAGTGGCTATGAAATATAGCCGTACCGATAATGATGAACTGGCTTATTCGGTAACAGTTTCGGATAAGGACATGGGATTTAAATTAGACAGCGGCACAAACCGAAGAAGATTCTTAAGAAAAAGAACTGATGTATGGGCGCCATTTACTATGCAGGCGGGCAGCAGCTATCAAAGTTTAACATTATCATATTTTAATTTTAATGATAGATATGGCCGTGGCAAAATAGTTGGCATCAATGGAAAGCAGGTAAGCGCCGTGCTTAATACCATAGCCCGCATAGGAGTTATTGATTCGCTGCATTTTGGCGGTAACAGCTGGGCAACACCTTATGGCCCTATATGCTTGCACGAACAATATATCGGTCAGTTGGGCCTGGGTATTAACGACCCCAAATACCTTAACGGGTATAAAAGTTGCCTCGATTATTACTGCGCACATGCCATAAAAAGCGATGGCAGGGTTTACCCGCGCTGGGCCTACACCAATGAGGATGCCATGTCCGGAAAATTTAACCAATATGGTTTTTATGAGGCCCAGTGGGGTATCCTGATGGATTCGAACCCGGATATTGTTACCAATGTAGCCGAGCTGTATGATATGACGGGGGATAAAAAGTGGGTTGCCTCGCACCGCTTAGACTGCGAAAAAGCACTGGACTGGATCCTCAATCGCGACAGTAACGGCAACGGACTGGTAGAAATGATGACCAATAGCCAGGAGGAAAAAAAGAGCAGCGACTGGATAGATATAATCTGGGCATCATACGAGAACGCGTTTGTAAATGCCAAGCTTTATCATGCATTGGTATTGTGGGCAGATATAGAACGCCAGTTGAATAATACGGCTAAGGCAACCTATTACCAAAATTTTGCAGCTAAATTAAAGGCTTCCTTCAACAAGTCGACCAAAGACGGTGGTTTTTGGGATGAAGAAAAAGGATGCTATGTGCATTGGATTGATAAAAGCGGAGCTGTGCATGGCACCAATATGGTTACACCGGTTAATTTTATGGCCATCGCCTATGGCATTTGCGATGATGAGTCGCGCAAGAAAATTATTCTTGATGCCATTGAAGATCAGATGGAGCGTGAAAAACTTTTCTTTTGGCCGATATGCATGACCTCCTATGCGTCCGGCGAGGGAAATGGATGGCAATTCCCGTTCCCGGCTTATGAAAATGGCGACCTGTTTTTGTCGTGGGGGTCTATAGCGGTAAGGGCCTACGCCAGTTATAAACCCGAACTGGCTGTTAAGTATGTTAAAAATGTGCTGAATCAATACAGTAAGGATGGGCTTGCGTTCCAACGGTATGGCAGGGTTAAGCAAGATGGTTTGGGCGATGATATATTATCGGGCAATAGCCTTACCATTGTGGGGCTATACCAGGCTATTTATGGCATAAACCCGTTGTATAACCGGTTCTACCTCGACCCGCATATTACCCCCGAACTTGCGGGAACTGAATTAAAATACAATTTCAGAAACGACCACCTCACCATCAATTTGGACAGTAACAGCTATTCAGTATCAAACAAAAAATTTAAAGTAATATGTGATAATAACTTTGGTTTTAACGTTATTGGTAATGAGCTATCCTATTTTAATGGCAACGGCGCCACAGCCACGTTGCAAGTTACTACAGATGATCGCTTAACTTTAAAAATAAATAACTGGAGCATTGTGAAAAAAGAATGGCAACAAATTGTTACCAGGCCCTCAGCAAAACCGCTTACCTATCATATTAAGTTGTTAAAGCCTAATACTGCTTATACAATTGCTGTTAATGGAAAAGCCTGGCGGGAAATAAGGAGTGATGCAAACGGCGATATTGTATTCAGCTCCCAAACAAGCGGTGTCGCCGATATGATTAGTATAGATAATAAAAAATAGATGGTTTACGGGTATAACTGCCCACAAAATTGTATATGCCCTGTAAGGGCAACCCCTTTGTAGAAAAAAGATAAAGGAAAAGAAAATTGCCCCGTTAGGGGCTAGCCAAATTCGCGAAGGGTAGCCTCTGACGAGGCAAAAAAATAATATTGATTTTTCTCTACAAAGAGGTAGCCCCGCTGGGGCATTAGTTATTTTATAACTCCGGTTACATTTTATGAAAAGTATGAAAAGCAGCGGGATATACCGGGTATTGATTTTAACAGGCATTATTTGCCTGCGAATGGCAGCGTCTTACGGACAAGCCCCGGCAACGCCGAGGATAGTTAACATTGTAAATTTTATCCGCCTGCTTGAACCGCGCGACCCTGCAATTACCGAGGATGTTTTATACCAAACGGTGGTTAAGCAAGTTGCCATTATGAAGCAGTATAACCTGGGCGGTACTTTTTTATTGCAGTATGACGCGCTTATGGACCCCCGGTACCAAAAGCTGTTGAGCGCCTTGCCGCGCGGCTCGTTTGAAATTGGTGCCTGGTGGGAAATACCGCAGCCTTTGGTTGAAAAAGCAGGGCTTAAATGGCGCGGGCGCTACCCATGGGACTGGCGCGCCAACATTGGATTTTCTACAGGGTACACGCCCAGGGAACGCGAAAAACTGATCGACGTTTACATGGCCGATTTTAAAAATATATTCGGCTATTATCCCAAATCGGTGGCGTCGTGGTTTATTGATAGCTATAGTCTTTATTATATGTACCAAAAGTATCATATAGTGGCATCAGCCAATTGCAAGGATCAGTATGGCACCGATGGCTATACCCTTTGGGGTGGTTATTGGAACCAGGCGTACTACCCCAGTAAGATCAATTCGTATATGCCTGCGCAGAATGAAAAGAACCAAATACCTGTGCCCATATTCAGGATGCTGGGCAGCGACCCGGTGCGCCAGTACGATAATGGATTAGGTACCACGCGGCAAGGCGTAGTTACGCTTGAACCTGTTTACAAATTTGGCGGCGGCGATTCTACGTGGGTAACCTGGTTCTTTAAAACATTTACCCAAAGCAGCGCGCTTGGATTTAATTATACACAGGCCGGGCAGGAAAATTCGTTTACATGGGATGCCATGGCCAAAGGGCTTGAGATCCAAATGCCATTAATGGCCCGCTTACGCGATGAACATAAAATAAGGGTTGAAACTTTGGAGGAAAGCGGCCGCTGGTTCAAAAAAACATATCGCGTTACACCCGCTACATCATTCACTGTTGATAAAGATATTGCAAGCAGCGATCTTAAAACGGTATGGTTCAACAGCCGTTTTTACCGGCTGAACATACTATGGGAAAATGGCAACCTCCGTATCCGCGACCTGCATTTGTTTAATGAAAAATTCCCGTCGATTTATACCAGGGGTATTGCCACCTCAAACGAATGTTCGTTTTTTACGTTGCCGGTTGTTGATGGGTATATCTGGAGCAAACCGGGAGATATAGCGGGCCTGCGGTTAAAAGCGATTATTGACGGCAAGGAAGCTTTGTTAGCGGGGAACGCCCCACGGTTTATCAATACCGGGCCGGGTTCCATGCGCATATTATGGCCGTTGACTACTGTGAAAGGAGCCTTCGA
>Ga0206874_1201_pt1 | contig 12011 bp, 12 predicted proteins | sample Alteio_BWOrgCont_12_FD_152629 | JGI IMG/M metagenome (GOLD analysis project Ga0206874, IMG submission 152629) | Enriched cells from forest soil in Barre Woods Harvard Forest LTER site, Petersham, Massachusetts, United States -... | ecosystem: Environmental > Terrestrial > Soil > Temperate forest >...
AGCCGTGTAAATCAGTATTTAACCATTGCCGATAAACATCACATTCAAACCATTTTCGTGTTTTTTGACGATTGCTGGAACCCTAATCCTAAAGCCGGAAGGCAACCGGAGCCAAAAGTGGGTATCCATAATTCGGGTTGGATGCAAGACCCCGGCAGGCCGATAAAAACAGCGGCAGAATATGAAGAATTGCACCAATATGTAGCCGATGTATTGCACCGGTTCGGGCATGATAAGCGCATATTATTATGGGACCTTTATAATGAGCCGGGAAATAGTAACAAAAAAGAAGCTTCGTTGCCTTTATTGCGTAATATTTTCATGTGGGCAAGATTAGCCGGGCCTGAGCAACCTATAAGCGCGGGTTTATGGTCATGGGACTATGAAAAATTGAACGCTTTCCAGGTGGCTAATTCTGACGTGATCACCTATCATGATTACGAAACCCCGGAATGGCATTTGCGTATAGTACAATTATTAAAAGCATATGGCCGGCCGGTAATTTGTACCGAATATATGGCCAGGCCACGAAACAGTACTTTTGAGAATACTATGCCAATGCTTAAAGCCGAACACGTAGGCGCCATTAATTGGGGACTGGTGGAAGGTAAAACGAACACTAAATACGCCTGGGATACGCCTATGCCCGATGGAGGAGAGCCGAAATTATGGTTCCACGAGGTATTCCGGAAGGATGGCGCACCTTATAGTGAGAAAGAGGTAAACCTGATCAAAACACTGAACAATAAATAAAATATTGATAACTACCAGGATTTAGAACACCTTGGGCTTAGCATAATGTGTTGAATACCAATAAAAAAGGATTGTCAATTTGTTGACAATCCTTTTTGTGCTCCCGACGAGATTCGAACTCATATCGATGGTACCGGAAACCATAATTCTATCCGTTGAACTACGGGAGCATGGTGCGCAAAGATAAAATTTTTCTCTATCTGTAAGATTAAATTGTAATCACCGGTTTGATTTATTTTCGATTGTATGCTATTTGGGAATGATGCAGTATACTTACTTACAAATAACTAAACTAACTTTGAAGTACATACCTAAAAATAATACCATGCTGAAAACAAAGTTTATTGCCCTGGTGCTGGCTGTTTTTGCATTAAGAACAGTTGCCCAAGAGGCGCAAACACCAACTCCGCAATGGCGGCCGGTTTACCATTTTACGCCACCCGAAAACTGGACAAATGACCCGAACGGATTAATTGTTTTGAACGGCGTTTTTCAGCTATACTATCAGCATAATCCTTTTGAAAATAAATGGGGGCATATGAGTTGGGGGCATGCAGAGAGTACTGACCTGGTACATTGGAAACATTTGCCGGTTGCTATTCCCGAAATTGTGTCAAAGGATACCACCACATGGATCTATTCAGGGTCGGCGGTTCTTGACCGGAACAATACAAGTGGATTTGGCAGGAACGGTAAACCGCCGGTTGTCGCAATTTTTACCGCCGATCAGCCAAAGCAACATAAAGAGTCTCAGTTTATCGCGTACAGTAATGATAACGGAATGTCATATAAATTATATGCAAATGACCCGGTTATCGATTTAAATAAAAGTGATTTTAGAGACCCGAATGTTTTTTTGGTTTGAACCCACCAAACAATGGATAATGACCGTAGCCCTGGTTAACGAACACATGGTGCGATTTTATGGTTCAAAAAACCTGAGAGAATGGACAAAGCTAAGTGATTTTGGCCCCGCCGGGTCAACGAGAAATGGATGGGAATGCCCATCATTAATCCCGTTACCTGTTAATGGGGACCTTCATCATATTAAATATGTTTTATTCGTATCACTTTTTGGCGATCATGGCCCTGCAATGCAATACTTTGTAGGCGATTTTGACGGAAAAACCTTTAAAAATTTAAATTCAGCCGATAAAGTTTTCAGGGTAGATCATGGTGATTCTTTTTATGCAGCTATAGCATGGCGTGATGCCCCGCAGGATAAAAAAATATTACTGGGATGGCTTATTAATGGTAAACCGGAAACTTATCCATGGAAAGGCCAAATGTCTATCCCGCGCGACCTTTCATTGAGAACGACAGGCGAAGGTATCAGACTCTTTCAAAATCCAACCACAATTATCAATAACCGGTTAGCCAAATTGTCTAATGGCACTCCGTTTATCCGGAATAATATGCCTTTAAAAGGGATGGTGCCTTTATCAAATGCAAACCGTTTCAACAAAAACGCCTATTGGATAGAAGCGGATATTCAGCCCGGTAAATCAGCAAAAACAGGTTTTGTAATAGCCGAAAACAAAAATTACTCGAAAATGATAATGGTTGGATATGATAGGGACAAGCAAGAACTGTATGTTGATTGCTCAAAATCTGAACACGGTAGAAAAGATACCACGAACCTGGTTCAGACAGCACCATTAAAGCCCTCAAATGGAATTATCAAACTATGGGTGCTGGTGGATAGATCATCACTCGAAGTTTTTGGCAATGGGGGCGAACAGGTTATATCGACAATGATCTACCCGGATAATGATGCCACTGCACTCTCCGCCTTCTCAACCCCGGGTTCTGTTATCAAAACCCTGAAAATATGGGATATGGATTGAAATGATCATGAATGAGATTTTTTAAAGAATAAATAGTAGAATTGTATATGGCACCAATTCAACGCATTCCTCTGCAATATTTATTCTTAAGCTTCGCTTTATTGATTTTCAGTACGAACCTACAGGCACAAAGTCGCAAAGTGCCAAAATATGTAGTAATAGGCTATGCCGGCGGTCGCATTGACAGTAATCTGATCAATCCCAATAAGCTTACCCATTTAAACTACGCGTTTGTTAACCTGAAGGGCAACCGTGCCTATTTAGGCAACCCGGCACGCGATACGGTTAATTTCAAAACCCTGGTTAATCTTAAAAAGAAAAATCCCGACCTGAAGATATTGATCTCGATAGGCGGGTGGGGCGGATGCCGCTATTTTTCGGATGCCGTATTGAGCGACACCGCACGCGAAGGATTTGCCGCCAGCGCGGTTGATATTGTGCGAAAATACAACCTTGATGGTGTTGATATTGACTGGGAGTACCCGGACGATATTGGCGCAAACAACATCTTTAGGCCCGTGGATAAGCAGAATTATACGCTGATGTTCCAAAAACTAAGGCTGCATTTGGATACCCTGGAGAAACAGACCGGCAGGAAAATGTGCCTTACAACAGCCGTTGGTGGCTTTAGCCGCTATATACAACTAACTGAAATGGACAAAGTTGCTAAATATGTTGACTATGTTAGCCTCATGACCTATGACCTGGCACAAGACAGCCTGCATATCGTTCTTCATCACACTAACTTATATTCATCAAAGCAGTACAATACCACCTGTTCGGGCGATATTGCCGCGAGGGACTTTGCAGCGGCAGGTGTTCCGTCTGAAAAGCTGGTGATGGGAGTGGCCTTCTACAGTCATACCTTAACTTCGGCTGATGCCACCGATGGCAAGCATGTATTGGGTACAAAAAGCGTGCATATACCACAAGCGCGCAACTGGGGCGGCGGCTATACTTTTGTTAAGGACAGCCTGATCAATCAGCACGGTTTTAAATACTATCGTGATAAAGATGCACAGGCACCGTATTTGTACAACGACAGCACCAAACAGTTTGTAACTTTTGACGATGAATGGTCGGTAGCGAATAAGTGTAAATATGTTAAGCAGCACCACATGGCAGGGATCATGTTCTGGGAATATGGCGAGGATAAAAAAGAGTATTTGCTGGATGAGATGAATAAGGATTTAAAGTAGGGTTTGAGAAACAAAAAATCAAGATTCAAGATTTTTTGTCTATCCTTATATAACTTATGGTGAATAAGAATTCATTTAAAAAATAAGTAATGGATTTACAAGAATATTGCAAGACATTATCCAAGGAAAGACTATTAAATACAACGATCAAAATTTGTGAAAAAACCTTACCAATTTGGGATAATTATTCTTTGACCAATAAACTTGAATATATAGATACCGTGGTAGGTCTTTTACACAATGTAAAAAAAGAACTGCTTTTTAATTCGATTCAATTTGCCAAAAGAAAAGATTTTGGAACAAAAGTCTGGAAAAAGGATTATAGTGATTTGACAGAAGGATTTGTCGATCCAATTTCTGCAATTCAAGATATGGATTGGGAATTACCGTCTGATGTCAAAAATGGTTTTTATGCGATTTATAATTTGATCACAGGTATAAAAGAACCAATGACTTTGTTTAAGGAACAAACCCATTATGTTTCAATTAATCAGGCCATACAAGCATTGGAGTCAAGTAATTTGATGAGTACAAATCAAATTAAAGATATTCTATATCATTAACTCTACACATTAAACCTAAAGTGCATTATGTCCCCATCCTGCACTATGTAGGTTTTGCCCTCAACAGCGAGTTTACCGTTCTCTTTTATCACCGATTCTACGCCATTAAATTTTACAAAATCATCATATTTTATCACTTCTGCGCGGATGAAGCCTTTTTCAAAATCGGTATGGATAACGCCTGCGGCCTGCGGGGCGGTAAAACCTTTGGTGATGGTCCAGGCGCGTACTTCCTGCACACCAGCGGTAAAATAGGTAGCCAGGTTAAGCAGAGAATAGGCCGATTTTATCAGCTTGTTTACGCCTGATTCAGCAAGGCCAAGATCATCCAAAAACATCTGGCGTTCTTCGTATGATTCCAGCTCGGCAATTTCAGCTTCAATTTGTGCCGAAATTATGAGTACCTGGGCATTTTCATCTTTTACAGCAGCTTTTACCCTGTCGACATAAGCATTGCCTGTGTTTACATCGCTTTCAGCAACATTACAAACATACATTACCGGTTTGGCGGTAAGCAGCCATATATCGGCTATGTATTCCTGGTCCTCTTCGGCAACAGGGGCGGTGCGCGCTGATTTACCCGAAAGCAAGTGGTTTTTGTAAACCGTTAAAACATCAAACGCTTTTTTAGCCTCCTTGTCGTTACCAACTTTGGCCGCCTTTTCAATTTTCTGTATCTTCTTTTCTATCGAATCCAGGTCTTTTAGCTGTAATTCGGTATCAATGATCTCCTTATCACGGATAGGGTCGACAGAGCCATCCACATGTATCACATTATCGTTATCAAAACAACGTAATACGTGAATAATGGCATTGGTTGAACGTATGTTGGCCAGAAACTGGTTACCTAAACCTTCGCCTTTGCTGGCGCCTTTAACAAGGCCGGCAATATCCACTATCTCAATAGTATTTGGTACTACGTTCTTCGGGTTTACTATCTCCGTTAATTTGGTAAGGCGCTCATCGGGCACGGTTATCACCCCAACATTTGGCTCGATAGTACAGAACGGAAAATTAGCCGCCTGTGCCTTAGCATTTGATAAACTATTAAAAAGTGTTGATTTACCTACGTTTGGCAAACCTACTATACCGCATTGTAATCCCATTTGGTTGTTTTTTGTCCATGGTCGATAGTCCATAGACCATGGTGATTGTTTTTAAAGCTATCGACTATGGCCTATGGACTATCGACAAATTTTGCGCAAAGATAACAGAAAAAACCGCCTTATAATTTGAAAAATTAAACCGACTTTTGCCGGGGAAAATATTGTTTGTAAATATGTAAACAGGAGGCTTTTTATGGAAGAAATGGTTGAGCAAATAGAATTACTATTAGAGCAGGGCGATGAGCGCCAGCTTAAAGATTATTTGGACAACCTGAACATATCAGATGTTGAAGAGCTGATAGATGAACTTCCGCAACATGGCCCTAAGTTTATTGAAACGCTGGCTACTAACCGCGCTGTTAACGTTTTCCGCATACTGGATTTCCCTACCCAGGAGCGTATACTTAAAAAATTACCGGGCAAAAAAGTAGGGCAGATCATTAACGAACTGCCGCCCGATGACCGTACCGCGCTTTTTAGCGAAATGCATGGCGATACGGTATCGAGCCTTATTTTACACCTTTCGGCTGCCGACAGGAAAGAGGCGCTGGCACTGCTTGGCTACGAGGAAGACAGTGTTGGCCGTTTAATGACGCCTGACTATATCGCTGTGAAAAAAAGCTGGGATGTTGAGCGCGTATTGCAGCATATACGCCAATATGGTAAAAACTCCGAAACTATTGATGTGATATATGTAGTGGGCGATAAAGGCGTTTTACTGGATGATATACGCATACGGGAGATATTGCTGGTTGACCCATCGACCAAAGTAAGTGAGCTGATGGACGGCAGGCTAATAGCCCTTAATGCGGCCGACCCGCAGGAGGATGCCATTAACGTGTTCAGGATGAATAACCGTACGGCACTGCCGGTGACCGATGCCGCCAATACTTTGCTGGGTATAGTTACGGTTGATGATATTTTGTGGATAGCCAACGAAGAATATACCGAGGATATACAAAAGATAGGCGGTACCGAAGCCTTGGACGAACCTTACCTTGATATTAACTTGTTTAAGTTAGTAAAAAAGCGCGTGGGTTGGTTGGTAGTATTGTTTATTGGTGAAATGTTTACTGCCACAGCCATGACATTTTTTGGCGATGAAATAGCCAAATGGGTAGTGCTGGCTTATTTTCTGCCCCTGATCATATCAAGCGGGGGGAACAGTGGCTCGCAGGCATCAACGCTTATCATACAGGCTATGGCTTTAGGCGAGATAACGCTTGCCGATTGGTGGCGTGTTATGCGCCGTGAACTGATCTCGGGCCTTATGCTGGGTATAATATTGGGTATTATAGGCTTTCTGCGAATAAGCATATGGAGCATGTTCAGCCATATTTATGGCCCCGACTGGCTTTTTGTAGCTTTTGTGGTTGGCTTTGCACTTGTTGGCGTTGTGTTGTGGGGCTCGCTTTCGGGCTCCATGCTGCCTATAATTTTAAAAAAATTGGGTGCCGATCCGGCAACTTCGTCAGCACCTTTTGTAGCTACTTTGGTTGATGTTACAGGGTTGGTTATTTACTTTACCATTGCCATATTAGTAATGCCGCATTAAATTGTGGTTTTTTGTTTTAATGGTTACTTTAGTTAAAACAAATAAACTTTAATCGCGATGGACTCTACAGAAACAACAGAACCAATTGTGCCGGATTACCCGCTGCCCCATCTGTTAATAGGCCAGGAGGCAAAGAATTACCTATACACTGCAGGAAAATGGGCCAGGTTTTTAGGGATACTTGGGTTTATAGGTACGGCGATCATCGCTTTATTATGTGTTTTTGCCGGCGCAGTTTCACCAATAATGGGGGCTTTCTCCTCCTCTTCAACCGGTTTGCCTGTTAGTGCGGGTGCCGGTGCTTTATCAATGGTTCCGCTGCTGCTAATTATGATACTGTATTTCTTTGTGTCGTATTTTTTATACCAGTTTGGTACAAATATAAAAAATGGAGTGGCTGTTAATGACATGCAGCTTGTTACAAAGGCGTTCAGGAACTTAAAGTCGCATTTTAAACTGATAGGTATTATATTAATAATAATTATTGTTTCTTACATAGTAGCATTCATTATCGGCGGGTTAATCTTTGGGTCGACATTTATGCATCATTAACAGCATTTTTACGAAGATTCCAGTTGTGTTTAATTGTTTTAATTATTACTTTAGTTAAAAACAATTAAACACTTAATCACAATGGACACAACAGAAACAACAGACCCAATTGTACCAGATTATCCACTACCATCACTGGTAATTGGCGAAGAAGGGAAGTATTATTTACATACAGCCGGTCGCTGGGCCACTTTCTTAGGAATTTTTGGTTTTGTAATTACCGGTTTAACACTACTTGAAGCCATTTTTATCGGAAGTCTTTTTTCATTAATGGGCCGTTTAAATCCTGCTATGAATATGCCCACCACACCAGGAGGGCCTGCGGCTTCATCTATTATGAGCGCTTTTTCGGGGGTGATAAGTTTTGTTTGTGTGCTTGCAGCGGTGTTTTACTTCTTCCTGTCATACTATTTATACAAGTTTGGCACCGGTATTAAAAAAAGCACCACATTCAATGACAGTGTTACGGCCAACAAATCGCTGGAGTATTTAAAATCGCATTTTAAACTTATAGGCATTACCACCATAGTTATTATTTCCTTTTATCTGTTAATATTTATCGGAGCGATCCTCGTAGGGGTTTTTGCTGCTTCGGCATTGCATCAATAATAGCATAACAAAAAACCCCTTGCTTATGGCAAGGGGTTAATAAAATTATAATAAGTTTGGTTTTGGGCCTAAATCTCGAAAGAAAAGTCTTCGTCGGCTGATGTTTTAGCAATTTCAGGTGATTCGCTAAATTCATACCGTTTCTCAACAACTTCCTGGTTTTCCTTGATGTAGTCGATAGTGTCTTTTAAGCCCTCGGCAAACTTTTCAAAGTCCTCTTTATACAAAAAGATCTTGTGTTTGATGAAAACGCCGTCTTCCAAACGCTTTTTGCTTTCGGTAATAGTAACATAATAATCGTTTGACCGTGTTGCCTTTACATCAAAAAAATAAGTCCTTTTCCCCGCTCTTACCTTCTTTGAAAATACTTCTTCACGCTCTCTATTGTCAAAATCTCCCATATAAAATCAATTGTGTTTAGTTTTGATTGGCATAAATATAAATAAAATTTCAAATTACAAGTATTTATATAAATATAATTGTAATTATTATAGTCTTTAATTATAAATTATCTATTAGGTTATCAGGCATTTTCTTCCTCCTCAAGTAATTGTTTTTCATAAAGCTCAAAATAGGTGCCCTGCTTTTGCATCAGGCTGTCGTGGGTGCCTTGTTCAATTATGCGGCCGCGGTCCATTACCAATATTTTATCGGCATTTTTTATGGTTGATATACGGTGCGCTATCATGATGCTTGTTTTGCCCTGCATTATGCCGCCCAGGTTGTTCAATATTTCTTCCTCGGTGCGCGTATCAACAGCCGAAAGGCAATCATCAAAAACAATAACCTGCGGTTGCTTAACAATAGCGCGGGCAATGGATACACGTTGTTTTTGCCCGCCCGAAAGCGTGATACCGCGTTCGCCGATGAGGGTTTCAAAGCCTTTTTCAAGCTCGATAATATTATCATAAACGGCAGCATCTTTCGCTGCCTGTTCAACGCGGGGCATATCTAATGTATCGGCGCTAAATGCTATGTTGTTGGCGATGGTATCAGAAAAAAGAAAAACTTCCTGCGGTACAAAGCCTATTTGCGAGCGGTAGCCCTCAAGGTTAAACTGTGGCAAGGGTTTATCATCTATCAAAACCTGGCCGCCGGTGGTATCATACATCCGCATTAATAAATTGGCTATGGTTGATTTGCCCGAGCCTGTACGCCCTATAATAGCCACCATTTCGCCGGGGTTTACGGTGAAGGACACGGAATCCAGAGCCTGTATACCGGTATCGGGATAGATGAAGGATACATTATCGAAAGTGATCTTGCCGCTGATAGCTTGTTTCTCTACATTGGGCGAAATGATCTCGGATTGCTGGTGCAAAAACTCGTTAATGCGTTTTTGTGATGCCGCGGCGCGCTGTATTAACGATGTTACCCAGCCCAATGCCATTACCGGGAAACTGAGCATATTTAAATATACCACAAACTCGGCTACGTTGCCCGCGGTAATATTGCCTTTCATTACTTCAACGCCGCCTACATACATAATAATTACGTTGCTCAGGCCAATTAACAGCAGCATAATAGGGTAGAACAGGGCCTGCACACGCACCAACTCAAGCGAGTGGGTTTTGTAATGCTCGCTTTCAATAGCGAAGTTTTTGCGGACAAATGCCTCGCGGACGTATGACTTTATAACCCTTATACCCGAGAAGTTTTCCTGAACAAAGCTGGAAAGGATGGATAAGCGCTGCTGTATCTGCTCGCTGCGCAGGTTGATGATATTGTTTACATAGTATATAATAAATGCCAGTATGGGCAGCGGCAATATGGAGAATATAGCCAAACGCACATTTACGGTAAGCATTAAGTATATCACCATAATAAAAAGTACAATGGTGTTTAGCGTATACATTATACCGGGGCCAAGGTACATGCGCACACGGGTGACATCTTCGGTAACGCGGTTCATCAGGTCGCCGGTATTGTGGCGGCGGTAGAAGGCGAGGGATAGTTTTTGATAATGATTGTATATCTCATTCTTCAGATCGTACTCGATATGGCGCGACATTAAGATAATGGTTTGCCGCATAAAAAACAGGAACAACCCGCGTAGTAACGACAATATCAGTATCAACACACCAAACAGCAGCAGGCTGGCAGCAAAAATATTATAGATAAATGGTTGCCTGTTAAAGCCCGCGAAAAGATGATAAGTGCCGATATTATCTGTTACTAAATTTAGTGCTATACCTATAACCGGTACCGACAACACCGCGAAAATGTTGGATATAATGATAAATAATATGCCGGGGATAAGTCGCCAGCGGTATTTATAGAGGAATTTATTGAGGTAAGCGAGGTCTTTCATTTAGTAGTCCATAGTCTATGGTCGATGGTCCATAGCCTTTATCAAAAGTACATCAATGAAAGGTCTTTTTCAAGCCGTGGAGGTAATCAGATTGTAGAAAGTTATGGGTTTTGCCCCGGCATCGAGATAGATTTCCGGTGTTTAAGCTGATGGGGGCGCTTTTTCGTCTTATTCAACTTAATTTTGCCACACTCAAAAAAACATATACTTTTGTCGCAACCCTGTACATTGTTCATAATTTAATGCCGCTTCAAAAAACAACCGATTCGATATTTAGCCAGATTGAGGCTTTGGGGCATAAGAAAATTGTGTTCTGCAGCGACCCTGATACAGGTTTGCAAGCTATCATAGCTATTCATGATACCACGCTGGGCCCCGCTTTGGGCGGTATACGCATGTGGGCCTATAAAAGCGAAACAGACGCCCTGAACGATGTTTTGCGCCTTTCAAAAGCCATGACCTATAAAGCTGCCATCACCGGGTTGAACCTGGGCGGGGGCAAAGCTGTTATTATCGGCGACCCGCGCCGGGACAAATCAGAAGCCTTAATGCGCAAGTTCGGGCGGTTCATAAAAAACCAAAATGGAGAATTTATCGCGGGTGAGGATATGGGCACCACGATGAAGGATATGGAATACATACGCATGGAAACGCAGTATGTTACCGGCCTGCCCGAAACCATTGGCGGCAGCGGCGACCCTACGCCGATAGCGGCACAGGGTGTTTTTATGGGTATAAAGGCAGCAGTAAAGGAACTTTATGGTAATGATAACCTGACGGGTAAGTCGGTTATTGTACAGGGAATTGGGCATGTAGGCGAAAATTTAGTAAAATTGCTGCGCGATGAAAAGGCCAAAGTTTACGTTAGCGATATAAACGAGGAGCGTTTGAGCCAGGTAGCAAAAAAATATGGTGCTGAAGCTATCTCAAATAATAGTATTTTTGATATAGATGCCGATATTTACTCGCCCTGCGCAATGGGGGCGACTATAAATTCGCAAAGCATTAAAAAGCTTAAATGCGCAATTATAGCCGGATCGGCAAATAACCAGCTGGAGGACGAGCAGGAGCATGGGCAAATGCTGGTAGACAGGGGAATATTATTTGCCCCCGATTATGTAATAAATGCCGGCGGGCTAATAAATTGCTACTCGGAGCTGATGGGCTTTAGCAAAAAACGCACATTACAACTGACAGAGAATATTTATGACGCTACACGCAACGTTTTAAAGCTTTCAAAGGCCGAAAATATTTCAACAATTGAAGCGGCAAACAAAATAGCTGAAAAACGTATTGCAGATATTAAAAAAGTAAAATCAACCTATTAATTAATCAACCCTGCCCGTTATGCGGGCAACATCGTTCTTACATCTATGTTAAACAGAAGGCACCTACGGGTAAAAGTATTACAGGCACTGTATGCCTATCACCAAACCGGCGGCGGTGATATTAAAATACAGGAAAAAAACCTGCTGCAAAGCATTGACAAGGTTTTTGAAATGTATATATGGATGCT
>Ga0206874_1255_pt1 | contig 11999 bp, 7 predicted proteins | sample Alteio_BWOrgCont_12_FD_152629 | JGI IMG/M metagenome (GOLD analysis project Ga0206874, IMG submission 152629) | Enriched cells from forest soil in Barre Woods Harvard Forest LTER site, Petersham, Massachusetts, United States -... | ecosystem: Environmental > Terrestrial > Soil > Temperate forest > O...
GTGGAATCCTGGTACATGTCAACTATCGGGCTACTGTTAATGGTTTTCTTATAGGTAAAATTGCCAAATAATTTATTGGTTTGATATAAGAAATCAGTTGCCGGCCTGCGGGTCTGATCATCATTCAGCAAGCCCGATGATGAATATTGAACTGCCTGTGATGCATTATCATCATGTGCTTCATAAAAGAATACCCTTTGTATACCTGCCCTTGCATATAAAAGCGAAGTACGCAATATCCAATCGCCCTGAACCTGTAGGGCTGTTTTGTTGCCAATGGCGGGTGCCCTTTGCGGGCTGCCGGGGTTCAGGTCATAGCCCGATTCTGTTACCCAAACCGGTTGGTCGTTAGCATACTGGTGCGCTATTTTCAAATAACCCTGTGCCAGGTTCATCGTGCCCGAAAGTTCGGGAGCAACACCCACTGTGGCATTACCACCGCTTACACCATTATTTGCATAAAAGTGATAGTTGATCACATCCCAGCATAGGTTTACTGTACCATCGGCTTTATAACCACGGTGCTGTTTACACCATTCTATCATACCATGCACGTAAGTTGGGTCGCCTGAACATAAACCGCCCATCACTACCTGCATATTAGGATCGGCGTTTTTAACACCTACACCAGGCCCCATGGTATTTTTGTTACCATCGTAAAAAGCCGACATGTTAGCAGCGTATTCATAGCAGGTTTGGTAAGCGTTAAGGCCTTTCCACCACTTATCACGTTCGTTATCACACTCAATATAGCTAATAAGGCCCATACCTTTTTTCACTACGTTTATAGGCTCGCCTGTCCATAGCATGGTTGGGTCAACACTTAATAAGCTTGAGTTTACCGAAGCGTTTGAACCATAACGTGCTGCATACTCAAAAGCAACATGCGCCTGTTCGGTATATGAATTAGGGTCGTTAAAATCCTTACCGTATAATACAGGTACATTTTCTGAATCCTGCTGACCGGCGGGCCAGGTAGCCTGCATCCAGCTTGGCTGGGTCTTCAGATCGGCAAGTACCAGCATATTGTTGGTTTGGCAGGCTTTGTATAAAGCATCATAATTCCAGCCCCCGCTAAATACCGGGTCGTAGGTATAATGCCCCTGTACCGATTCCAATTTATTCCAATCCATATAATGCCTTACCTGCGTAAATGAACGCATGGCTGTTAACATGGTGGTACTAACTACAAGCGGGTTGTTAGGATCTTCAAAATTCCATTCAAAAGCATTCGATCCAAAATACTGGCTCAACGGGTAAGCCTTGCGTACAACCGGCGTAGTATCGGGCGGGGCGGTATAATAACCGTCAAATTCCATTTCATACGGGAAACCCGATGTGCAATGCAATACAATGTACTTAATACCCTTTACCGGTTTTGTAAGGTTAAACCCACTTACACCCGGATACGGCCCTACCCATGTTTGGTAAACATTTCCAACATAACTGGCAATAGTAGTTCGTATACCGGCGGTATCAATTACGTCAACCGTCATTGGGGTGCCCAGCCCCCCCTCATAGCTATAAAATTTTATCTGGCGCAGGTCCATAGCTTCACCGGGTACTAACGGGTAAAAACAATCATAAGAGCTGAATAATTCGCCATAACCGGTGTTTACACTTGCGGTAAGCACTCCGTCAAACAATCCCTGCAGCCCATTCGAAGCGTTATTCAGCACATAAAAGCGAAATGGGTCGATAGGTATTTTCACTATACTGCCTGTTGTATCGGGCGGGGGTGTATTGCTTGCGGTATCCGGCGGTGTGGTGGTTGAACCTGAACCTGATGTTATTTTTGTTACCGTTAAAGCATAGGTTTTAGTCAATGTGCCATCCTGGGTGGTAACCACAGTATTAATAAGGGTGGTGTCAGATGGTAAACTTACTGTGGCTGCTGATGAATTAGTCGCTGCCAAACCGTTTATGGTTATTGTTGAAGTAGCATCACCCAGTGCCGGGGTTAGCTGTATTGCCGTTGTAGCTTTAGCTACTGAAGCTGTATAAGCCAGTGTAGTTGATTTAAATGCCGGGCTTAGTGTGCCTGTATTCAGGTTCAGGCTTGTAAGGTATGCATTTTCCGCTGCTCTTGTTACCGTTAAAACATAAGTGTTGATAGTTAGTCCGTCCGTTGAAGTAACTACAACATTTATGGTATTTGAACCCGCTACCAGTGGCACACTTGCTGATGAGCTACCCGAAACTACCGTATTGCCCGCTATAGCTATTATGGCAGACTGGTTTGAAGCCGGGGTTATTGTTATTGATGATACAGAACTTGCTACCGCTACACTATAATTTAATATTGATGTATTAAATACCGGGGTAAGCGTACCACTGCTCAATGCCAGGCTTGTAAGATTTGCAGTTGTTAAAGGTGTGCGTGTTACTGTTGTAGTATAGGTTTTAGTTGTTTTCCCATCTTGTGCCGTAACTACAGTGCTGATTATATTGCTGCCCGGCGCTAATGCTATACCGGCCATTGCTTTGCCCGAAGCTACTGTAGTGCCGTTCACTTTTATTACAGCGGTTGCATCGGCTGCTGTTGGTGTTACGCTTATGCTTGCTGTAGCATTAGGCACGGTAGCAGTATAACTCAAACCCGATGTCGAAAATGCCGGGGCCAACGTGCCTGTGCTTAATGCAAGGCCCGCAAGGTTATCATTAACCGACTGTGCCCTGGTAACACTTACGGAGTAGCTAATCGTTACTTTCCCTGTTTCGGTTACTATAACACTTATGGCATTAGCCCCTACTTTTAGTGGTATTAAGGCTGATGCATTGCCCGAAGCTACCGTATTATTATTTACCGTTACAACAGCTGCCGCATCGGTTGCTATTGGTGTTACAGTTATGCCGGTTACTGCATTGCCCACACTTGCCGTATAAAGTAATGTAGTTGCTGCAAATACCGGGCTAACCGTACCTGTGCTTAATGCAAGGCCCGAAAGCGTTGCGTTTGGTAAAGGTGTGCGGGTTACCGTTACAGTGTAAGTTTGAGTGGTTGTTCCATCCTGTGCCGTAACAATTGTACTGATAACGTTACTGCCCGATACCAATGGTATATTGGCCGATGCTTTGCCCGATGCCACCACCACGCCGTTTACTTTTATAACCGCCGTTGCGTCGGCAGCTGTTGGTGTTTCAGTTATGCTGGCTACTGTGCTGGCTACATTTGCCGTATATGTTAATGCCGTTGCTTTAAATATGGGCACTATCACCGTACCTGCACTAAGGCTAATGCTTGCAAGGTTATCATTAACCGATGGCACCCTGGTAACATTTAAGGTATATGTAACGGTAGTTTTTCCAGCTTCGGTTACTACAATGCTTATTTTATTAGCCCCTAACGCTAATGGAATGGAAGCCGACGCTTTCCCCGAAACTACAACAGCATTATTTACTTTTATAACTGCAGCAGCGTCGGTTGCTTTGGGAGTTACAGTTATACTTGTTGCCGTATTGGGCAAACTCATTTTATAACTTACTGTGGTTGCTGCAAATACAGGACCAAGTGTGCCGGCACTTAATTTAAGGGCTGAAAGTGTTGCGCTTGGTAAAGCCGTACGCGTTACCGTTGTAGTGTATGTTTTAGTTGTTTTTTTATCTTGCGCGGTAACTACGGTGCTAATAACATTGCTGCCGACGTTCAATGGCATTATAGCCGATGCAGTACCCGAAGCTGTTATCAGACCATTTATTTTTATAACCGATGTTAGATCTGTTGCTATTGGCGTTACTTTCACATAGGTTATACCATTAGCTACCGTTGCCTTATAATTTAACACCGTTGTACTAAATACCGGGGCCAGCGTACCATTACTAAGGCTTAAGCCTGAAAGGTTATCGACCGATGAAGGGTTCCTGGTTACAACAATAGTATAAGCCCTGGTTACTGTTTTATCGGCAGATGTTACCGTAACAGTTTCGGTGTTTTTTCCTACTACTAATGGCAAAGCTGCCGATGCCTGGCCCGAAACCACCGCTTTTCCGTTTACAGTTACGGTAGCCTTGGCGTTTTCAACAGTAGGTGTAAGTTTTATTGTGGTTACTGTATTTGCCACTACTGTGGTGTAAGCCTGCACCAAAGGAGTGAATACCGGGGCTAAAGTGCCGCTGCTTAAAGCAAGTTTTGAAATGTTTCCGTCTTTATTCGGGTCAACATCAGGATACCCAAATATTTCAACCTTTTGGGGAATGTTGTTACCATATTTAAGGATAACGATAGCATCGGCTTCAACAGGCTTTGCTAAGGTAAAGCCGTCCCATGTCATATATTGCGGACCGGTAAATGTGCCTATAAATGTCCTTACTTTGCCGTTAAGCGCAAAAATACTGTCGGGCAGTGAAGCAAACGTGCCTTCATAATCATAAAACGACAAACGTTTTATGATACTATGTTGGGTAAGTGGCAGTTTTAAATAAGACCATACCTGGGTACCTGGGCCCCAAACATTTTGTACAAGGTCTGTAACATCATCATTTAGCCACGGTGTAAAATTCATCCCTGTATTCGGGTTCTGCATTACCGAGGTAAACTTAATGCGAACAACCGTTTGGGCATTGCTGGTAGAACTAAGAAAAATAGATGCAAGCAAAAGGGTGCTGCAAATTATCGTGGATAATTTTCTTTTCATCGGCTTAAACTTTTGTTTTCATGGCAATTACGCTATCGTTCTACGGGCGGCGTAATGTTAATGTTACAATAGTAAATAAAAAAAATTTACAAAAACAAACAAATTGGCATAATTAATGTATTGCGAAATTTTCTTTTAGGTTGAGTTAAAAAATATACTATTGAGCAATTATGAGTTTTGCAAAAAAGTGTCATTTTATAATAGAAAATGCAATTTCTTACCAGTTAAATTGCGAAAGATATTGACAAATGTGGAAAATGTTAACATTTTATGCCGGGTTATCAACATTTTCATATTGCGCATTTTGGGCAAATAATTCCCCATTTTTGCTTTTTCCACACCTCCGGGTATCGACCCACGAAAAAAATATTTAACAAAAAAATCAATGGTAATTTAACCGCTTATAGGGGTCATATTTTAAGCCTTCAGTCCTCCTAAAAATTAAAAAAGCGCAGTTAATATGCTGCCTTTATTTGGAATATTCCGGCAAAATCAGGAGTTTATGAAGGCAATATAAAATTATTGAAGATTAGCTTTATGGCTGATTTATAGGCGGTTAATCATAACCTTTGTGACTGGCCGGCTGTCCAGAGGTACTACTCCCCCAGCCAATAGCGGCCATTAGTTATTATAGGTTTATCCTGTAATTGCTATTAGTCATTTTGGCCGCTAATGGCCGAAAGGGTTAGTCCCCCGGACGGCCGGCCATCTATCATCATATAATTAAAAAGAAAACACGCAAAGATTATTCTTTATTATTACAGAATAATCCCTGTATTTGTATAGTAAACCATCATAAGGTTATTCACATTTCTTCCTAACCATACTACACAGCAAATCATATATATGAATATGATGATGGGGGGAGTATTTTTAAAATTTCAGGGTTGAAATTTAAACTTATTGGCAAATAAACCTATTTCTGCAAAAACTCCAGTATATATTATATTAATGGAATAAGTTTATACTTTAGGGTATTAAACCATGAAGCACAATAACATTACCCGTAATATATTATTAGCTTTAAGCATAGCCTTATATATTGCCTCATTAACACAACCTGCTTATTGCACCGATGAAAGATGTGCTGATTCAGCAGCTGTCGCACTTGCAGGCTCATTAGGTTTCTTTCTTAGTATGGCAGGGGCAACATGGTTGGCTAATCCATTATTAATAGCTTCGTGGATAGTGGCACATAAAAATCCTAAAGCCTCGCTGATAACAAGTTTATTAGCAACGGTATTATCGCTTTTATTTTTATGCTTTAGCACTATAATGGATAATGAGAATGGCACATCTGTTAATATAACAGACGTTAAAGCAGGTTATTGGCTTTGGGTAACAAGTATGGCAGTAATGTTTATAGGCAATGCAGCAATATATTATCGAAGCCTGAAACCTGCAACCGTATGAGTCCGTCCGTCCGTTCTACCCTACCGGGTAACCGAACGGACGGGCACATACTATTCAATAATGCCTTGATACAAAAAGATCACTTTTATAACAGAAGCCTGCCTTCACCCTCTTTCCGCGCAGCGAAGAGAGGGTAGATCAAGCGACTGAGCGATGATCGGGTGAGTACTAATGAAGCGATTACCGCCAATGCATATTATACATACCACTCGTACATTTAACTCACCCGGTCTTTGCTCCGCTCGACCACCCTCTCTTCGCCTGCGGCGGAAAGAGGGTTGAAAACAATTAAAAGCGAATTCCCGGCTTGTTACAATGCTAATGCAACTGCTCCGTCCGTCCGTTCTACCCTACCGGGTAACCGAACGGACGGACACATACTCACTCATTCACCAAATCACTCATTCACTCAATAAAAAATCTTATACTTGTTATTCAAAAAAAATGAAGCGCCTACTCACCAATCTAACCTTCCAGGTATTAGTTGCCATTATACTGGGCGTAATAGTTGGCGCTTACTTCCCTGGCTTTGCACCTGCGGCTAAACAGATCAGCGATACATTTATCAGGATGATCACCATGCTGATAGCCCCCATCATATTCTGCACCATAGTTTTAGGCATTGCCGGCATGCACGATATGAGAAAAGTTGGCAGGGTTGGCGGTAAGGCACTGCTATACTTTGAGATAGTTACCACCTTTGCCCTTGTAATAGGCATAACCGTTGCCAACCTGCTAAAACCCGGTGCCAGTTTCATGAATCATCTCCAAAGGAGTCCTACCGGACCGGTAGTTGCTGCCAATGCCGCCAAGCTTGCCGACTACCAAAAAGCCGCTGCCGATATGAAATGGGGCGACTTCTTCACCCATATCGTACCATCAAACATATTCGCCGCTTTTGCCAATGGCGATATATTACAGATACTTTTCTTCGCCATATTATTTGGTTACGGCTTAAGCAAGCTGGCAAAGGATGGCGCCGGCTTTGTATCGGGCATTGATAAACTATCGAAGGTGCTGTTCAACATTATGAAGGTAATAATGCGATTGGCACCCATAGGCGCATTTGCAGGTATGGCGTTTACCATAGGCACTTACGGTATCAGCACCTTAAAACCCATGCTTAACCTGCTTGGCGCGGTGTATTTAACCATGTTCCTGTTTATATTCATTGTACTCAACATTATTTGTCGCCTGTATAAATTCAGCCTGTGGAAATATTTGGTATACATAAAGGAAGAGATATTGCTGGTGCTCGGCACCTCATCATCCGAATCAGCGTTGCCAAGCATGATAGAGAAGATGGAGAAATATGGTTGCTCCAAATCGGTAGTTGGATTGGTGATACCTACCGGCTACAGCTTTAATTTGGATGGGACAACCATTTATATGTCGATGGCAGTGATATTCCTGGCACAGGTTTTCCGTATCGACCTTAGCATCGCACAGGAGCTGACCATCATAGGCATACTGATGCTCACCTCAAAAGGCGCAGCAGCGGTAACAGGCGGCGGGTTCATCATCCTAACATCGACACTGACCGCCATCCACATTATACCCATTGAAGGCATGGCGATATTATTTGGCGTCGACCGGTTTATGAGCGAAGCAAGGGCAATTACCAATTTGATAGGGAATGGCATTGCTACGATTGTGATAGCGAAGAGCGAGGGGGAGTTTACAGTTAGTGATCAGAGATTAGTTGATTAGAGATTAGTAAAAAAAATACTTAAACTTGTTATTATCATGGATAAAAATACTATCTATATAATTCTGACCCTTATTAAAGCTATCGCGATAATAGTGGGGATGGTATTTGTATTCATTAATTTAATACCGGGCATTAGGGGCGATAAAAAGAAACTAAAGAAAGCAGCGTTTATTTTTCTTGGGATATGTGTTTCACTTACTATTCTCACTGCCATTGAATTTGCTATTGCATTGAACTGATGAAAAGAATTCAAACCATTTTTTGGCTGATGGTGCCAGTAATACTCATAGGTTACCTTATTTATAAAATAGCTATGAATTCTTTTACCGACCATTTTTTAGGCGATAAGCCCCAAACCACTAAGGCAGTAATAGTTAATGAAAAGAATTTTATGCCAAATCAACCTGTGGACGCTCAATTCACATATTCTTATTCCTTTAAAGTTAACGGCGAAAATTATACAGGAAATTCACATGACACATCGGTCAGACCAGGAGACACAATTGAGATTGAATATAACAAAGACCATCCCGGAATAAATAAAGCGTTACATCCGAAAGAGTAAACCCTGTCCACCAATGGCCGCAGGCATAGGCACAGGTAGACGGACGGCCACCCATTCGCACCACCTTGAGTTAACTAAACCCGATAGCAGCGAATACCTGCCTCGGTTAAGGCCCGTGCAGTATAAGCGTATAGAGGTACTGCCGTTAATAGCAGCACTGTCTTTGCTTTTCAAGCCCCCTCTAAATCCCCCCCGGTAGGGGAGACTTTATTATTTGGAACTAAAAAATAACAGTTTTTGAAGTCCTCCCTACCGGGGAGGATTTAGGAGGGGCTGCTTTTTTACAAAAAAATTACGGCAACTTCACTTCGGCGCACAAAAATATTTTAGCTTTGCCGTACTAAAAGAAAAACATACTCATGAGTGTTCTTGTAAATAAAGATTCTAAGGTTATTGTTCAGGGTTTTACCGGTAAAGAAGGCAGCTACCACGCCGAGCAAATGATTGCTTACGGCACACAGGTAGTTGGCGGTGTTACGCCGGGTAAGGGTGGTCAAACTCACCTTGATAGGCCTGTGTTCAATACCGTTGCCGATGCAGTTGCCCAAACCGGTGCCGATGTATCTATCATATTCATACCCCCTGCCTTTGCTGCCGATGGTATTATGGAAGCCGCCGAAGCAGGCATTAAAGTTATAGTTTGTATTACCGAAGGCATACCTACCAAGGATATGATAATGGTAAAAGAATATATTGACGGCAGGGATACGCGCCTTATAGGCCCTAATTGCCCCGGTATTATTACTGCCGATGAAGCTAAAATTGGTATTATGCCGGGCTTCATCTTCAAAAAAGGCCATGTTGGCGTAGTTTCAAAATCAGGCACATTAACTTATGAAGCTGTCGACCAGGTTGTGAAAGCAGGCCTGGGTATCACCACAGCCATAGGCATAGGCGGCGACCCGATCATAGGCACCACCACCAAACAGGCTGTTGAACTGTTAATGAACGACCCTGAAACCCACGGTATAATCATGATAGGCGAAATAGGCGGCGGCATGGAAGCCGAAGCAGCCCGCTGGATACAGGCAAACGGCACCAAACCCGTAGTTGGGTTCATCGCAGGTCAAACCGCGCCTCCGGGTCGCAGGATGGGTCATGCTGGCGCCATAGTTGGCGGAGCCGATGACACCGCAGCCGCTAAAATGAAGATAATGACAGAATGCGGTATCCGCGTAGTTGATTCGCCAGCTGAAATTGGCGCTGCTATGGCGGAGGAATTGGCGAAATAGAATCCAAGAGGTAAGAATCAAGATTCAAGAGATAAGAAATAAAATCCTGGTTGAGAAGCCGGGATTTTTTGTTTCTAAATTTATTAAATTTGAGTGTGAAACAAACCTTACGCATACGATGCCCGCAATGTGATTGGGAGCCTGATAAAAGCTCCCTTTGGATGTGTACGGTTTGTAAAACAAAATGGAACACGTTTGATACCCATGGGCAATGCCCCGGCTGTGGCAAAACTTTTATTGATACCCAATGCCTCAGAAGCAAAGGCGGCTGTGGCGAAATGAGTCCACATGCCGATTGGTATGAGTATATAACAAAGGAACCTACAAATCTGGGGTCGTTATTTTTTGGGAAAAAGAAAAATATATTACCAATTACTAATGGAGATAAAAAATGGATAGAAGACTCACTCTTGCTTTTGGCAGATATGTTTGAGCCTATGTTTTTCAAATCTTTAATAACAATTACTCCTGACAAGCAATACTTCGATTATAATTTTAACGGCGCTGAAGTCGATGCCAAATTTATATTAGAAAAAGTGGCATCTATAATGAATGTTAAATTATGGGAAATTCAATTGATGTTTTACTCTGATGAACCAACTAAATTTTCTGAGGGCATAGTTGCTACGCCGCAGGAAAAGTTGAAAGGTGGTTGGAATAGCCCATCAGGAAAATATGTTGATAATGGGTTAGGCAATAGAGAAATATGGATAGAATTGCGATTATTAAAAGATCCTATAAATTTAATAGCCAGAATAGCCCATGAATTAGTGAATTACAAGCTACAAGGTGAATACGGCATAGAAGAGAAAAACGAGTATTTAAGTGACTTGGCTTCTATCGGTTTCGGCTTTGGGATTTTCCTCGGTAATTCCTACTTCAAATCCTCCCAATGGACAGGCACTTCTCATCAAGGATGGCGAATGAAGCGAAACGGCTATTTACCTGAGCAGATGATAGCTTATAGTATGGCATGGTTGGCACATTATCGTAATGAAGATATTAGCTGGGAGCACTATTTAAATAAAACTATGCGGAAATATTTTGAGCAGAGCTATGAATATATCGCCCAAAATAAAGAAACAATAAAAGGGTTAACACATACCTGATTGGGCTTGTCAATCCAGTGTAAACATCCCTTCCCGCACGCTTCAATCCCCCAAAATTGTCGTACATTGTATAGGTAAAAATCAGTAATTCACTCAATCAATAATTCAATAAATAAAAATGGAATACAATAAATTAACACCCGAAGAAGAATATATCATACTGCATAAAGGCACTGAACGGCCATTTACCGGTGCATTATTAAACAACAAAGCCGAAGGCGTATACGTGTGTAAAAGATGCGACACGCCGTTGTATGAATCGGCTACCAAATTTGAATCGCATTGCGGCTGGCCCAGTTTCGACGATGAGATACCCGGCGCAGTAAAACGCGTACCCGATGCGGACGGACGCCGTGTGGAAATAGTATGCGCCAATTGCGGCGCACATTTAGGCCACGTATTTGAGGGCGAATATTTAACACCTAAGAATGTGAGGCACTGTGTGAACTCGGTGAGCATGAAGTTTGTGCCATTGGAAGGTTGATTAAGTGAATGGTTGATTGGGTGAGTAGTTAGAAGAATGAAAAATAACCACTCACCTATCAACTCAATCAACCACTCACCAACATGTTAACAACTCCACCCCTTGTTTAAAACTATCCCTACCAACCAAACCGCCCTTGCCCTTATCTTTGAATTATTAAGTTCTTACAATCGCTATAAGGGTTGCCGGTTTTATTGCCGGCATTAAAAGGGAACCATGTTAAATTCATGGGCTGACGTGCAACTGTGAAGTTAAGTCAAAAGTTAAAAGTCAAAAGTCAAAAGCTGGGACGAATAATCTCACTTTAAACTTTTAACCTTCAACTTTCAACTCAAATAAAGCCAGACACCTGCCTGCATAGCTTGTCAAAACTTTCACGCATAAGGTTTTGCCAAAAGTCGATTTACCACTGCCTCATTTACGGGTGCAGGCGGTTTGTTGCCTTTTGTCAACTCCAAAAAACAAAGGCAAAAATGAAAACTGAAAACGAAGAAGTATTACTGAGAGAGAACAAGGACAGGTTTGTCATCCTGCCTATTAATTACCCGCAAATTTGGGAGATGTACAAAAAGCACGAAGCCAGTTTCTGGACCGCCGAGGAGATAGACCTTTCCGACGACCAAAAACATTGGGAAGCTTTGAGCGATGGCGAGCGCCATTTCATATCGCACATCCTGGCATTTTTTGCCGCCAGCGATGGTATAGTAAACGAGAACCTCGCCATCAACTTCATGAGCGAAGTGCAATTACCCGAAGCCCGTTGTTTCTACGGCTTCCAGATCATGATGGAGAATATCCATTCTGAAACCTATGCGCTGCTTATCGATACCTATATAAAGGATGCTGCCGAG
>Ga0206874_1257_pt1 | contig 11896 bp, 7 predicted proteins | sample Alteio_BWOrgCont_12_FD_152629 | JGI IMG/M metagenome (GOLD analysis project Ga0206874, IMG submission 152629) | Enriched cells from forest soil in Barre Woods Harvard Forest LTER site, Petersham, Massachusetts, United States -... | ecosystem: Environmental > Terrestrial > Soil > Temperate forest > O...
AAAGCGTTTAACTTTATCCATGTAAAATAATGCCCGGTAATATTTGGCCAGTCCGGCATAATGGTTTTTTATGTCGGCACTAAGATTTGCCTTATTATAGTTTTGTAAAAAGTAGTTAACATTACGCAATGTACCCCAATCCCATCCGGTGGTAATATTTTGTGCAGTGGCATTGCCTGCCATCACATTTTTCACTTCTACATTAGCGGTAGTTGCAACATTATCACTGCTTTGATCATTCAAATAACTATTCCTGTCGGGCATTGTGAGTAGCCCATTAATGTATGATGACAGGTCATTTTCATTATTAAAGAAAAGATTAGGTGATATAGACGTTTGCGGATAACGGTCGAGACCACTTTTTTTGCAGGCTGTAAATGCTACTCCAACAAACAGGATATATATAATATATTTTTTCATGACTATTTTTTTTATAATTATCAGATCGCTTAAAAAATTAAAAATCAAGGTTTAAGCCAATTGCATATTTTCTCTGGAATGGATATGCCCAGGCACTTGAGCCTTCATTTACTGCCTCAGGATCTATATATTTCTTTATTGCCGAGAACTCGTAAATATTATCACCGCTTACAAAAACGCGAAGGCGGCTAATACCAACCCGTTTTGTTAAACTGGCAGGGAAGGTATAACCCACTGAAACATTTTTAATTCTTAAATAAGCGGCGTTTAAAAGGTACCCTGATTGTGGGGTAGCCAATCCTAAACCTGTACGCGAATCGGCCAGCCATGCCTGTAATACAGGGTAGTAAGCATTGGTATTTGCATTGGCAAGGCCTGCTGCAATGTAAGATTTCGAATCCTGGGCCATTTGCGCAGGCGTCTCGGCTGTTGGACGGTAGAAATTAAGGAGCCATGGGTATATATTGGCATATGGCTGCTGATAAGGGCCCCAAAACAAATAATCTTGTGGGTAATAATCCTGTTTCAGTACACCCTGCAAGAAGATCGAAACATCAATATTATTCCAATTCATATTTATATTGGTACCAAAACTGTAATGTGCGGCACTGTTGCCAATAACTTTCAAATCTCCCGGATCCTTTGCACTGTAGCCTTCTGTTATTTTACCATCCCCGTTAAGGTCTTTGTACATAGGCCAGCCCGGAACAATACTTAAAGCACCCCAGGGAATAATAGCAGATTCGTCGAGCGCTTTTATTTGGGCCTGATTTTGGAAAAAGCCATTACTTTGCAATCCCCATATGTCGCCCAATTTCTCGCCTACGTAATAATTACTAAAAAGCTCCTGAGGGTTTGCGAATTTCGTGATCACGGCGTCAGAATTAGAAAGGAATGCTTTAAATGAAAAATTAAAAGGTTTATCGGCTACTGTAAATCTGTCCTGGTAGGTTACAGACAGCTCCCAGCCTTTAGTTCTTAAGTTCGCAGCATTTTGTTCCGGCGATGCAGTCCCAAGCACACTTGGCCATGTCTGCCCGGCGGTAAGCATCCCTATGGTATTGCGGATATAATAGTCAAATCCTCCCAGGATCTTATTATTAAACAGGCCGATATCAGTACCCACATTAAAAGTAGACACCCGCTCCCAGGTATATGAATTAGGATCAACGGTTAATGCGGGGGCCCCGGTAATGATCGGGCTTTGATTACTTCCTCCTATTAAATAACCCGAAGTACCTGTTTGTAATGACTGTATATAACCAAAGTTGCTAACATTTTGATTACCCAGGGAGCCATATGATGCGCGTAATTTGAATGTAGATATTACAGAGGATAAAGGTTTAAAAAAGTTCTCGTTACTTGCTATCCACGCTGCTGATGCCGATGGGAAAAAGCCATAACGGCTTTGTGTTGGGAAACGCGATGAACCATCGTACCTGCCGGTACCCTCAAGAATATAACGCCCTTTATAGGTATAGTTTAAACGGCCAAATACACTTTGAGTTGCATAGGCTGAATAGCCTGCACCTATTGATGGGGTAGTACCGTTAGTAAGTGCCAAATAAGGTAGTGAAGCTGATATGACCCCGGAATTTGACGCAGTTAAAGATGAATAACTGTAATCTTCAGCATTATATCCAAGCATAGCACTGAAAAAATGGTCTTTTATGGTTTTTTTATATGTTGCATATAAGTTGAAAGCATTATCTTCCGCATCGGTGGTATTTTCGGATACCCCTCCCGGACCGCCCTGTTGCCTAACATCATTTGGCCCATATCCGATATTATACGTTTCTGAATCGGAGTGATACTTCGTAAATTCTCTTTTAACCGAAGCATCGCCATTTATCTGCAGATCGCCATTTAGGAATGTAGCTGTTGCACTGGCAATATTCTGGAAACCAAATATGGTTTGAAGGTTATGCCCGCCATCAACTAAGTTGGCTGCAAGCCTGCCAGCAGCTGTATTTGCCCAGGTACCATCAGGGTTTACAGCCACATCGGTTGGCTGCAGGTAATAAATATCGGTAATAGCCTCAGCCGGCTGGGCACGTTTAGTTTGATAAATATTTAAGTTGTTATCTATTTTAAGCCATTTTAAAGGCGAAAATGCTACCCTTGACCGCAAACCATTCCGGTCCCAATAGTCGGGCGAAAGTTTGTTCACGCCATTTTCTTTGGTATCATCTGCAGATAGATAATAAGTTAAAGGTGTTTTATTTAAAGTGGCGCCTCCTGAAAGGGTTAATGTTTGGGTTGTTGATAAGTTGGCATCGCTAAAAAAGTACTTATACCAATTATTGCTACCCATGTATTCCCATGCGTTTGGATTAGTTGGATCTACCCTTACATCCGGCAGAGATGGATCATCAGATCTTTCCCTGGCCCATTGGAATTGCTCATCACTATAATTCACATAAGTCCATGGGGTATTATTAGTAGCCGTTTCGAGCACCTTTGTGTAGATATAAGGATCGGTGATCGGCTCCGGCAATACTGTTGGCTTGCTCCATGAGGATAATACATTGTAGCTAATAAGCTGGTGACCTGCAGAACCTTGTTTTGTTGTGATCAATATCACACCAAAAGCGGCCCTTGCCCCATAAATGGCTGCCGATGCAGCATCACGTAATATGGTAATAGATGAGACATCTGCCGGGTTTAACCGCAATAGATCATCGTTATCTGATGAAGGGATACCATCAATTACAATTAATGGCGAGCCGCCATTTATGGAGGTAAATCCCCTGATATTTATTGTTGGAACAGTACCGGGCGCGCCACCGGGATAGGTAATATTAAGGCCCGGACTAAGGCCCTGCAAACCCTCCATAATATTTGCTATCGGGCGCGATTCCAGCTCTTTACCTGAAATTTGATCAATAGCTCCCGTAATATCTAATTTCTTCTTAACCCCAAAGCCAACAACTACAACTTCGTTTAGGTCGCCGTTATCAGGTGCCAGGTTTACATCTAATTCCTTTTGCCCGTTCAGGCTCACCTCTTGCTGTTTATACCCCGTAAAAGAAAAAACAATAACAGCATTGGGGTTTACATTGGTAAGGGAGTACATACCATGTTCAGTTGTTTGGGTCCCCTGTTTTGTTCCCTTTACCCTTACGCTTGCTGAGGGGAGGGCTTCTTTGGTTTCAGCATCCAGAATCTTACCGCTCACGGTAATATTTTGGGCGAAACCCTTTGCTACAATAAACATGAAGCAGATCAATAGTAAATTTTTTTTCATCATTATTTGTTATTTAACATGTTTAATTTTCAGATACTTCGCTATCTGAAGCGCCGCAAAGCTGCGATTCGCATATTATTAATTGGTTACTACAATATTAATAAATTAATTGAATGACCAATCAATCTATTTTATTAAAAAAATAAAATTACTTTTGAGTAGTTTAGTTGCACAGATATTAATTGACATGGGGAGAAAGAGCCTTAAAGAGACAAGACAATTAGAGATTATAAATACCTTTTATGAGGTTGCTAAAAAAGAAGGCTATGAACACACTTCTATAGCCAAAATAGCGAAGGAGATGGATATTAATCCAAGTCTTGTCAGTCATTATTTTGAAACAAAGGAAGACCTTACCTCTGCACTTATAGATTATATACTTGAAAGGTATCTGCTGATCTTCACGATTAAAAATGATGATGAGGTTACGCTTGAAGATCTGCAAAAAACGATTGAAATGCTTTTTTCTAAAAAATGGAATTTACTATTTGATGATGGGCTGTTTTACACCTTTTATGCATTAACATTTAGAGAAAAGAAAATTCAAACAAAATATAAAGTCATACTGGATTCTCTTCGCCTTGCCCTTGCAAAAATGATCGAGCAATGCAATGCAAAGCAGTTAATAAATGTTCCGGCCCCCAAAACTGCTGCTGATTTAATTTTTGTATTGGTAGATGGCGCTTATTTTTATCTTTCATTAGAAAATGACAAAAAGGCGTACGATGAAAGGCTTGAATTTTATAAGAACAAGGCCTATCAGATCCTTGAGATGGATCCCTCAATCCGTTTTGGCGGTACCCCGGGTGCTTAACTGGCGTCCTAAAGCATAAACGCCGATAAACATCCATAGCAGGTTTGCAACCGCATTTGGCAAATCATTGTTATCAACTGCTATTGACACCAAACACAGCCCACCAATTATGTTCAATAACTGAAAGCTCCGCGATTCCGCCTTTATCACTTTCGTACTCAATAATAGATAGCTAATGGTGCATAAAGCCACCCCAAGCCAGCCAACGCTTGTAAATATCATTTGTCTCATCATCATATGATCAAAAGTAATTCGAAAAAGGTAAATACAAAACTTTACAAAACAGCATTCTCATCTCGTGTTCTGAAATAATTTGCAACATAAAGTAAGCTGGCCGGTCTAATCAACAGTGAGCAACCTAAAGGATGAACAATTGAGCGACCAACGCCTGGTGACAGCTGTGTTAAACGGCGACCACTATGTGTATCAAACAAATGCCAGCTTTCGCACGCTGAAAGACTCACGTGCCGTATTGCTTACCTTAAGCATGCGCTTTGGAAACGCCGTGAAAGACCAGCGCTAACATAATCAAACAGGTGCAGGTGAAGAAAGCGACCGGGTGAAAGAATGATCTCATCAACCTTTATATATTCTCATAGTTTGAAGAAAAGCAGTTAGTCTACTAATACATGTATTTTAGTATAATGGTTCCATATTTGTTTGGAAATGACTGCTATAATATGTCCTCCTCTTTCGCGCGGCCCTTTATAGTCGGAGGCGAATACGACAATAGCCAGGTGCCTGCCATCCGGTAATGTAACTATCCCGACATCATTGGTGGCAGCTAGCATTCCCCGGGCATTAACGCCGGACGAACCCGTTTTATGAATAAGCGGCGTACCTGGCGGTAGTAATGCCGAAATTCTTTTATCCCAGCCGGGTACTTCGGTCATAATGCGTATTAAAAAGTTATTACTGGCTTTTGACAGGAGTTTTTGATGGTAAAGCAACTGGAGCAATTGTAGCATCGCTGCCGGCTTACACCAGTTTTGATACTGTAAAGGCCAAGCCTTAGCCATTTCTCCTTCTGTAAATTTAATAGCAATGTCCTTTACACCCGAAGCATGGATATAAGCGTCTATAACAGCTGGCCCACCTGCTATTTTGAACAGGAAATCACACGCGTTATTATCACTCGATGTTACGGCATAAGACAATAGCTGTGCTAAGTTGATATGAATATACTGGCCGGGAAAATCCTTTAACATCGGGCTCCAGGCCACAGTATCCAATGTTGCTTTATCTAAATCAAATTGTTGCCCTAAGTGCAGTTTCCCCAAATCAACCTGGTGCAATATTGTTAAAGCAAGGGGAAATTTAAAAACGCTTTGCATAGGATAGCCGTTATTGCCATTGATCATAAAGCCTGCTTTAAAATCAACGCCTTCGACCCCAACACCAAACTTACCTCCGGCAGTGTCAATAATGTGATTGATTTGTTTTTTTAATATTACAGTATTATCCTGTGCAAATACTGGTCCGGATAAAAATATCAAGCCGGTAAACACATATTTTACCAACCTGGAAAGAGGGGGAAATGTTATCATATTAAAATGTTTATTGTTAATAACCAGGCATTGCCTTCTCAATGCCTGATCGTTTTAACTCCTGAAGAACGATTGAAGGAAAACCTCAAAAAAATAATAATAGCTAAGAAGCATCATCAACACGTTTATCCACATTCTCTTCCTTTTTCTTTGGTGGTCTGCGCACACCACTGCTGTTGCCAAAATGGTAAGTAAATGTTAAAGTCGCCCTTGAGCTTACAGTTCTGCGTTCAAAATCCAGAAGCAAATCATTGCTGCTCCTCAGGAAAGCCCATTTACGACTGTTGAAAATATCAACGCTATTAAAGCTTAGGGACGCCTTATTACCAGGGAAATCGTATTTGGCTCCTGCGTCCAGTCCAAACGCGGCCCGGTTCCTATCCTGTAATACCTGGTCCGCAGCCCGATAATCTGTACGTATCTGTACAGAAAGATGCTTTACTATGGATATATTATTGGTAATATTTGCATTCCAGCTAAGCCCGCTGTTTGCTGCAATACCATACTGTGGGGCAGCACCGTTTTGCTGCTCAAAAATATTGGCATTGGCTGTAAAGTCCCAGGCTTTGATCAGGTCGAAATGACCGATCAGTTCAAGCCCTGTGGTGGTAGCATGTTTCAAATTCTCCGCAGTTGTAGTGATCACACCGTTCACCGGGTCACTCTCGATATGTTTGATCACATTATTCAGCCTTTCATAATAAAAGCCGGAAGTAAATGTTACATGCTGCCAGGTTTTATTATAATCTAATTCTAATGAGTTAATAGTTTCAGGTATCAGTTCAGGATTGCCTGTCTCAAAATTGGTCGGATCGGAAAAGTCGGTCGAAGGATTAAGCTCACGCGCGGTAGGGCGGCTAACCCGGTTAGTAAAGCTAAATTGTAACTGTTGATCGTCGGCAAGTTTTTGTGTTAAGAAAACACTGGGATAAATGCCTTTACTGGGAACATCAATTGGTGTGGTATATATCCCGGAATTATTATAACCTAAAAAAGTGGCGCTTAGATGGGAGTCTTCACCTCTTAATCCTATTTCATAGCTAAAATCTTTTATTTGGTTTTTATAGTTCAAATAAATAGCATGAATTTGGTTATGGCTGCTAAATAGATCTGTAAATGTATAAATAGGTTCGGCGCCATCAACGTCAAGATCATAAGCATATTGATCATTGTTACCCAAACTGATCTGGCCGCGGTAACCCACAGAAAATTGCCCGGTACTACCTGTAGGTAATATGTAATCGGCTTGTATATTATAATTGTTTCCATTGTTCCATAAATCACTTTCCAAGGGATCGACATTATTTGAATCGTTTTGATAAATCTGCAGATTTCTTGAATTACTATGTGAATAGGCAAAATTGAAAGTCAGTTCTTCCTTAGGCTTGTTAAAATGCTGGCTGTAATCAAAGTCTAACTCATAACTTTTTCCATTACTGTTAGTAGTGTTATTTTGAGTGCTTGATTGTAGCGGGATCCCGTTTGCATCCAGGTCATCTATATCCAATAATTCATCGCGGTACGTTTTGCGTATATTAAGATTGCCGGAAATACTCAATATACTTTTAGAAGATAAAGAATAATCAATACCCGCCTTTAAATTTTGCACTTTATTCCGCGTTGTAGAAGGAAAAAGTTCATTTGAAAAGACGGTAGCATCAGTAGGTTCCAGGAATGTTAAATACTGGAAACCGTTGCTGTAGGTATCGCCATTACGAAGGCTGTAATTTCCGTAAATATTTATTTTATTGGTTTGGTAGCTTAAGGCGCCACTACCATTATAATTATCACGCGTACCTCCTGAAAGTGCAACCAGTCCATTGAAGCCTGCCTTACTGTTTTTTTTAAGTACTATGTTGATTATTCCCTGCCCTTCGGCATCATATTTAGCAGATGGATTTGCGATTACTTCTACACGTTCAATAGAACTGGCCGGAATGGATTGGAGAAGTTGGGTTACGTCTCCGCCGGCTATAAGGGAAGGCTTACCATCTACTAATATTTTTACACCGGTTGATCCCCTTAAACTGACATTCCCGTTAATATCAATTTGCAGCGTGGGTACATTTTGTAATAAGTCTGCCGCGGTACCACCCTGGCTAACCAGGCTTTGGTTTACCGAGAAAACCTTTTTCCCATCTTCGTTTTGCAGGGTAGCCCTCTTGGCAACAACAACAACTTCATTTAATACCTTGTTTTTGGCAGAATGCATCAGTATATCGCCCAAATTTACTATACCACTATCGGGTTTAAGTGTAATACTATCCTTACTAAAGCTATCATAACCAACAAAACTTAGTTGCAACGAAAAGGTACCCACCGGTAAATTATCTGCCACAAAGTTTCCAACACTATCCGTTTGCATGCTTTTAACATTAGCCCTGGTAATTTGGTCTGTTAAAACAACGGTAGCGTAGGCGACTGCGTCACGCGTTTGCGCATCTTTTACATTGCCGGTTATTTTACCATTGTTTTGGGCATTAACCTGGCTGGAAAAAGCCAAAAGCATCATTATCGCGAAAGCAGATCTAATTTTTACTTGCTTCATAATATTTAGGAAATCGTTCCTTAGGATTACCTTATCGGATAGGAATGAAAACAGATCGCATTTCCCAATTCAGGAAAACCCCTTTTTGTGATATGGAATAGTTCAGCATTTCCTGCTGTTTTGGTAAGGCCTTGGTTTTGGCACTTACCCTAAGCTGATCTTTGCTTTCATCATATTTAAAAGCACCCCATTGGTTAGGTACTTTATTGAAAATGGCTATCCATTTACCTTTTGCTTTTGGTATAAGGAAGAAGCCATACTTGCCTGCAGGCAGTAAATTGTGGGCAATTTTAATATCCTTGTCGGTTTCAAATGTAGTCGCTTCATTCGCGCCGGCACGCCAAACTGTATCATAAGGCACCAACCCTCCCCAAATCTTTCTTCCTTTTACAGATGGGCTGCTATAATGAATAGTAATGGTTGCCTCGCCTATTTTTCCGGTCACTGAGGCCCGCGGGCTTACACGTGGTTTTGGAGTTTGGGAATAAGCCGAGGCTGACAATATAATAGCAATGAAAAGCAGGTTTATTTTCTTTGTTTTTTTCATGACTTTGATTTTTTTTGATGATCAAAGCTGTCTTTTATAACTTGCTTTCGATAATCTTTTCGACGCAGTTACTTGCATTTCCAACAGAGATACCAGTTTATTCGACCAGATACCTTTTGAAGCAATTATCTGAATTTTTCAGGCATTGGCAGAGAATAATGACCCAATGGTATAAAGCGATATTTGGTAGGAAAAAAGGTTGGTATTTTTGATTAATCATAGCTTATAAACCGGATTTACGAATAGTTCATGATAATTAATTAATACCTTGCTAAAGGCCTGTACGTTATTTTAAGAAAAGCAAATTCTAATGCAGATATGGAAATATAAGTTAGGTATAATTCAGCTCCAGGTGCTGATCTGGGTGGCTGTTCTGCTACTGATCTTTTTTTCGTTGTTACCGATGGATGGTTACCTAAAATCAGTAATATATACCCTTGTAAACACAACTTCCTATGCGATTATCATTTATGGTAACATTCTAATATTCTATCCGCTATTATATGAGAAAAGAAAGTTTGTATGGTATGGCCTTTTGGTGGTAGTTTTTCTGGTTTTAACGGGGATCTTACGGGGATATGCATCAATAGAGCTTTACAAGCGTTTTTTATTATTAAAAATACCGCCTGTAAAATTATTGATGTTGCTTGGTTATGTTCCGGGAGGGGTTTTGATCTATGTTCTTAGCCTGGTTTTTCGTATTGCAATAGCCTATTTTACCTTGAAGCAACAAACCGAAGAGATAATGTTGCAAAAGAGCCAGGCCGAACTCAATTTGCTTAAATCACAGGTACAGCCACATTTTTTGTTTAATACACTAAATAATATATACTATAAAGTGTATAAAGTTGATCCTTCATCGGCCGTATTAATAGAACGCCTGTCAGACATCATGCGTTATTTTGTTGATGAAAGCCCGAAAGATGTTGTACCATTAGCTACAGAAGTAGCTTTCATTGAAAATTATATGGCGCTTGAAGAGATCCGCATCAGGCATGGCGCATCAATTCATTTTGAAAAAGATTATGATCCCGAACTTCGGATTCCGCCTATGCTGCTAATGACGTTTGTAGAAAACATTTTCAAACATGGTATCGACAAATCGCGGCAGCAAAACCAGATAAAGATTTCATTGATTCAGCAGGATGGTTTCCTGCTTTTTAAAACCATTAACCATAAAATTACAACTATGGCAGGTAGCCGGACGGATGGATTTGGGATAGCCAATTTAACCCAAAGACTGAGGATGCTATATGGGTCGAGGTTTGAGTTGAAAATAGACATAGAAAAAGAATTATATATCGCTTTCTTAAAAATTCCGCTTAAATGAATTTAAACTGTATAATTATTGATGATGAGCCTGATGCTGTAAACCTGCTTGAATTACTCATCAGGCAAAGCACTGCGTGGACACTAAAAGCCAAATGTTATGATGCGTTAGAAGCTTTAACATTTCTGAAAAACAACCAGGTAGACTTTATTTTCCTGGATATTAATATGCCGCAGTTAACAGGTATGGAACTGGCTGCTTTACTACCCGACCGTACCAAAATTGTTTTTACCACTGCCTATTCAGAATATGCTTTTGAAAGCTACGCGTTTCAAACCATTGATTATTTGTTGAAACCAATCACATTAAAACGTTTCCTGGCGGCTGTGCAAAAAATAGAAAAGTTTTTCTTGAAACAAGAGCCGCAACAATTACAAAATATGGAATCCGTTCAGGATTGTTTTTTTGTCAAATCAGGTAAAGTCATAAGAAAAATTGTATTAAGGGATATCCTTTATTTTGAAGGTGAAAGAGATTATGTAAGCCTGGTAACCAAAGATGAAAAGATATTGATATATCGCCGACTTAAGGATATAGAAGCGCAGCTTAAACTTCCTTTTCTAAGGGTTCATAACTCCTATATTATTAATTATGAAAAGTTGAATAAGATCGAAGAGAATCATATTTATATCGCTGATAAACGCATACCTGTAAGTGAGAAATTCAGGGATGGATTTATGGAAATTATTAATCAAAAGAAATTTTGATCATCAGTATGTATAGAGAATTGTTATACCGGCCTTCTGAAATCGATTTTAAGAAACGGGATTCTTTTCCTAAGTATACATCAAGTGCAATATATTTTGACCGCCTATTTTTTGTCAAACGAAGATAAATAGGAACCTGGCTTTGTTTATTGATCTTATTCATTTTTCGTGATCCCGCTGGAGACTCTCCGTTACCCAATTACGGAACTATCCATATGCCATTAGGTGCTTTAAATGCACTTTTTTATAATTTCACCAAATCAGGGCACCACTTTGGGCACCAGTTGTTTTGATATGATTTGATGCAATTTTAAGAACGAAATTATCCTTTAGTAAATGTAAGAAATAATTGAACCCTAATTTATAATGTATAAAATTTTAATATACCAAAACCGCTTAGGTATAAATCGGCTTAATTTGGCCAGGCTGTCATTTTATTTTTTCAGGCAAGAAAGACGCAGTAATCATATTTCAGTAGTTAAATAGGAATTTCTGTCCAAAGTTGTAGCAGCTTTTTCTATCTTAAAAAAACGGAAATCGAAATATTGTTTATATTACCTCCGATTGTACAAAAATGCAATCAAAACTTAATGCGGCCAATACATAGAATTGAAGAACCTCAACAGGCATATTAGACTTTCGCTACTGAGGCTGGGCCCGAACTAGCGCCCCTTTGATTAACAGAAGGATTATTTAAGATGTTATAATATTATAAAACCTTATAATTTGTACTTTT
>Ga0206874_1258_pt1 | contig 11835 bp, 4 predicted proteins | sample Alteio_BWOrgCont_12_FD_152629 | JGI IMG/M metagenome (GOLD analysis project Ga0206874, IMG submission 152629) | Enriched cells from forest soil in Barre Woods Harvard Forest LTER site, Petersham, Massachusetts, United States -... | ecosystem: Environmental > Terrestrial > Soil > Temperate forest > O...
CAAACCATGACGCTGGGTATGCTCATGAACCAATTGGTCGACCCCGAAAAATATGGCCTGTTTTCATTGCTTTACAACTCCGAGGGCCCCGAAGGCGAAATGCTGAGCGAATATGCCGCCAAAGAATGGAAACACCAACCCCACATTGGCGAAACCCCGGTGCAGGTAGCCAATGATATTGTAGCCGAAGGCGCGAACGCAGTAGCAGCCATCGATAAAGCTGAAAGTGGTATCACTAATGATAAAGATGAATTCTCCCGCCTAAAAAACGACATGTATTGTTATAATGCCATGGCCAATAGCTACGCCCACAAAGTAAACGCCGCCCTGCTGGTATTGCGCTATAAATATTCGAATAATATAACCGATTTAGAGAAGGCATTACCCGAATTACAAATCAGTTTAGATGATTACAAAAAACTGGTCGACCTTACAAAAAATAGCTACCTGTACGCCAACAGCATGCAAACCAAACAACGCAAAATACCGGTTGGCGGCAACGATGGCAAAAACAAAACTTGGGCCGAGTTATTGCCCTATTACCAGCGCGAGTATGACAATTTTAAAAAGAATATCGACTCGCTAAGATCACCCCAAGTAACCGCTAAAAAGCAGGAAAGAATTCAACTGGTCGATGCTGTAGTTGATGTGAAAGGACAAAGCATTTACAAGCTGTCTGTCGGCGAACATCCCTTCTCCGATACCACCGCCACAGTTAAAAATATAGCCCCCGAATTAGCGAATTTACGGGGCATACAATTGGATAGAAATATCCAGGCCAAACTCGGCACCACCATCACATTTACCAATGCCAAACCCGTAAAAGTTTTGGTAGGCTATTTTGCAAGCAAATTACCACAATACCTTCAGGAACCACAATTGGAAACCGACGCCAGTGCCAACGACTACGGCCAGGCCGATGTTAAAATTGCAAACGCTATCCAAATTGAAGCCATGCCGCCGGTCAACGTACACACGTACTCATTTAAAGCTGGCACAAATACACTCACACTCGGCAAAGGGCAATGTTTAATATTAGGTTTTGTTGATGACAGCGCCACCATCCCGGTTTACGATGCCGGGCTAAGCAACGAAGGAAATATACGTGATATGCGCTGGCTGTTTAACTAATTACAAAATGCTCAAACGCTTTACCCATCCAACTAAATGCATACAATGCCGGGCGAAATTTCACCTGGCTATTGCGCTTTTGTTTGGGTTAATGATGGTATCATTTCACCCAGCCATCGCGCAGCAACGCATCCGGCAGGATGTATCGCTCAACAATAACTGGAAAACAATTGCCGATGATAAAAACATCAACGCATATAGTGGATTTGAACAAACAGCTTATGCCGATAATAACTGGCTTACTGTTGATGTCCCCCACAATTGGGATACCTACGAAGGTTATCGCCGCCTTAAACATGGCGATCGCCACGGTTATGCCTGGTACCGTAAAACGTTCAGCATAGCCACAACTTCACCCGCCAAACGTTATTTTTTATGGTTCGAGGGGGTGGGTTCCTATGCCACCGTTTGGCTTAACGGTAAACAGGTAGGCTATCATGCAGGTGGCCGCACATCTTTCACGCTTGATGTAAGCAAAGCCATAAAAAGCGGCGCTAATTTACTATGCGTCCGCGCCGATCATCCCGCTTTTATTAAAGATCTCCCCTGGGTTTGCGGTGGCTGCTCGGATGATCCCGGCTTCTCCGAGGGGTCGCAACCAATGGGGATTTTCAGGCCCGTACATCTCATCGTAACCAACCCTGTAAGGATAGAACCATTCGGCATCCACATCTGGAATGACACCACCGTTTCCGAAAGGTCAGCAACGCTCAACCTGGAAACTGAAGTAAAAAATTATAATACTAAATCTTGTTCGGCAACCATCATAAACACATTGATCGATGCCAATGGAAAACCAATTACAAAAGTCACCTCCCGGGTAAACATCGCCGCAGGCCAAGGCATAACAGCCAAACAGCAACTACCCCAAATCACCGGCGCGCATTTATGGTCGTTAAACGATCCATATTTGTACACCATACTGTCGCAAATATTTATAAACGGGAAATTAGCCGACCAAACCTCCACCCCCTACGGCATCCGCTGGATAAGCTGGCCCATCGGTCGCAACAATGGCGATAATCGCTTTTACCTCAATGGCAAGCCGGTATTCATTAACGGCATAGCCGAATACGAGCACCTAATGGGCAATAGCCAGGCCTTTAGTCATGAGGAGATAAAGGCCCGTATAATGCAACTGCGCGCAGCGGGCTTCAATGCTTTCCGCGATGCACACCAACCACACAACCTCGAATATCAAAAATACTGGGAAAAGCTGGGCATACTATGGTGGCCGCAATACTCCGCGCATATTTGGTACGATACCAAAGAATTTCGCGACAACTATAAAGCCCTGCTGCGCGATTGGATAAAAGAGCGCCGCAACAATCCTGCGGTAATATTGTGGGGCCTGCAAAACGAAAGTCGCCTGCCCGAAGACTTTGCAAAAGAATGCTCCGCCATTATCCGCAGCCTCGACCCGACAGCTTCCTCGCAACGCAAAATAACCACCTGTAATGGTGGCCGTGGCACTGATTGGGATGTGCCGCAAAACTGGTCGGGCACCTATGGCGGCAATCCGTACGATTATGCAAAGGATATTCAAAAAGATGTTTTAGTAGGCGAGTACGGCGCATGGCGCAGCCTCGATCTGCATACCAATGGATCATTCAGCCAAACATCCACCCTAAGTGAAGACCGCATGGCTCAATTGCTCGAACTTAAAGTGCGCGAAGCAGACTCGGTGAAAGACAAAGCAGCTGGTCAATTTATGTGGCTATTATACTCCCACGAAAACCCCGGCAGGGTACAAGGTGGCGAAGGCTATCGCGAACTCGACCGGGTTGGCCCCGTTAACTATAAGGGCCTGTTCACCATTTGGGGGCAACCAACCGACGCCTTTTACATGTATCGCGCCAACTATGCCGATAAGGTGAAGGAGCCCATGGTCTACATTGTGTCGCACACCTGGCCCAATCGTTGGCTAAAACCCGGAATAAAAGACAGCATCAGCGTTTATTCCAATTGCGACGAGGTGGAACTGTTTAACGATGCCGGGAATAGCTCATTAGGCAAAATAAAAAAAGGCGGCATCGGCACCCATTTTCAATGGAATAAGGTCGATATAAAATACAACGCGCTATATGCTGTCGGTTATGTAAATGGCAAGCCCGTCGCAAAGGATTACATTGTGTTGAACCACTTGCCGCTCGCCCCGCATTTGAGTTCACTTATCAATAAAAATTCGGATATATTAAAACCGGCTACCGGCTATAATTACCTCTATCGCGTAAATTGCGGCGGCCCAGATTATACCGACAAACAAGGCAATTTATGGCAGGCCGATGTACACAAAACCGGCAAAACCACCTGGGGTTCCGTTTCATGGACGGATGATTACAAAGGCTTACCCGCTTTTTTCGCCAGTCAGCAGCGAACTTTCGACCCGATAAGATCAACCGCTGATGCGCCCTTATTCCAAACCTATCGTTTTGGGATGAATAAGTTAAAATATAAGTTCCCGGTACCCGATGGCAACTACCGCGTCGAACTATATTTTACCGAGCCCTGGTATGGTATTGGCAGTGGCATGGATTGCACCGGCTGGCGCATGTTTGACGTGGCCGTAAACAACAAAGTAGTTATAAAAGACCTCGACATCTGGAAAGAAACAGGCGCAGACCAGGCGCTAAAAAAAGTAATAACAGCGCACGTTACAGGGGGCGAACTCCAAATATCATTCCCGCATACCGCGGCCGGGGAAGCCATCATTTCAGCTATTGCCATAAGCACATTAGATCATAATGCGAAAGCCGCGCCCTCATCGGGCAGCAACATCAAAAGCTTTAAGCCGAATGGCAATAAATGGTCGGCATTATCATGGTTGGATATTGGCCAAAATGTATACACCGATGCAAATATCAAATTCAGCCAATTACCCCCCGAGCTTTTCGGCGCTGACTGGATAAGCACCTCTAAAACCATTAGCCATCCCGCTTCATTTACAGTTGCATCGAATGCCGATGTTTACATTGCCATTAACACCAACCCAACCGCGCTTCCCGCTTGGATTAAGGATTATTCACCTACAGGACTAACTATCCAAACGGATGAAAACGGAGGCACAGAACTTGCTGTTTACAAAAAGCAATTTAAAGCTAACGCGACAGTCGATTTATTGCCTTGTAATGTAGGCCAACAATATATCGCTGCAGTTTTGCCGCTAACCACGCTTGCCCCGGCAACCGACCTCAAAAGAAGCGTAACCTATAAAGCAGATGAGGCAATTACTGAAGGCGAGGGGGTCATAAAGGATACCTTGAGCAACAAAAAGATACTGCGTTTCACACAGGGGGCAGGCGGTAAAGCCATATTCAACATCACGCCCGGTGTAGCCGATGTGTACGCGCTTAGGCTAAAATATTATAACAACACCGGCAACACGCTCTCGGCAAAATTACAGTTACAGGCATCCGATGGTACGATAATGAAAACCGAAGAGCTAACTTTCAAACCGGTACAAAAAGGTAAAACCGGCACCCTGGCCACAACAACAGGCACCAGCATTAATGCAGGCAATTATAAAGTAATAATTACAGCAACTAATGCCCAAGGCTTAGTAATTTCAAGCCTCGAAATGCAATAACAAAAAGAAATGGCAAAACAACTTTACATATTACTCCTGCTGCTGCCCCTCCACATTTTTGCCCAGGGAATTAAGGTTAGCAACCTGCAATGCGAGTACAAAAGCGACCCCTCGGGCATTGAGAATACAACACCTGAACTAAGCTGGCAGATCAGCTCGACCCAACGCGATGTAATGCAAACAGCTTACCATATTTTAGTGGCCGATAATATTGAATCCTTAAATAAAGGCGTTGGGAACATCTGGGATTCCAAAAAAATTAATTCTTCAGCATCTATACAAATTACTTATAACGGCAAGCCACTATCAGCAGCGAAAACATATTACTGGAAAGTAATGGTGTGGGATAACCACAAACACGCCTCGGCATGGAGTAATGTAGCCAACTGGCAAATGGGCCTGCTAACAGCATCCGACTGGAAAAACGCCAAATGGATAGCCTACGCCCAAATGCCCGATTCCATGCGTATAGTGCCCTTCGCAGCAAACCGCGGCCCTAAAGGTTTGCCGCCGGTTAACGATGTGCTGCCTTTATTAAGAAAAACTTTTACTGTTGAAAAAGCGATAAAAAAAGCCACGGTGTACATAAGCGGCCTGGGCCATTTTGATATGAGTTTGAATGGAAAAAAGGTAGCCGATCATTTCCTCGACCCCGGATGGGCGCAATACGACAAGCAGGCATTATATGTTCCTTTCGATATTACAAAGCAATTACAGCAGGGTAATAATACTATTGGCGTAATGCTCGGCAATGGCTTCTATTTCATCCCCCGCGACAAACGCTACCGCAAAATGACCGGTGCTTATGGCTATCCAAAAATGATATGCCGTGTAGTTATCGAGTATGCCGATGGCACTGTTAGCAATGTGGTAAGCGATGAAAGTTGGAAAACCGCGCCCGGCCCGATCACTTTTACCAGTATTTACGGAGGCGAAGATTACAATGCCAACATGGAACAACCGGGTTGGGATACTAACGATTTTAATGCTGCTAATTGGCAAAATGCCATCACAGTAACCGGTCCGCCGCAATTGAACGCGCAGGCTGCCGACCCGCTAAAAATTATGCAGGAATTCGACCCGAAAACAAAAAAGCAGTTAAGTGATGGTTCATGGGTTTATGATCTTGGCCAAAATTTCTCCGGCATCCCTCAAATAACCGTGCAGGGCAAAAAAGGCGATACCGTACACATAACTCCTGCCGAACTATTGCATCCCGATGGCAGTGCCAACCAAAACGGTTCAGGCAAACCGCATTATTACAACTATATTCTAAAAGGCAATGGTATCGAAACATGGCACCCGCAATTCACTTACTATGGGTTCCGTTACCTGCAGGTAGAGGGCGCCGTGCCACAAGGCGAAGCTAAAGGTAAACAATTGCCGGTATTGCTTGCCATCAAAGGGTTACACACCCGCAACGCTGCCAAAAGGGTAGGCAGCTTTGTTTGTTCCAATGAACTATTTAACCGCACTTACACCCTGATCGATTGGGCCATGAAAAGCAATATGGCCAGCGTGTTTACCGATTGCCCCCACCGCGAAAAATTAGGCTGGCTGGAAGAAGCACATTTGGTAGGCAGCTCCCTGCGCTATAATTATGATATTCATCGCTTGGCCCTTAAATGTATCAGCGATATGCGCCTGGCCCAAACACCCGAAGGCCTGATACCCGAAATAGCCCCCGAGTTTACCAAATTCGGTGAGCCTTTCCGCGATTCGCCCGAATGGGGAAGCAATGGGGTAATACTACCGTGGTATGTTTACGAATGGTATGGCGATAAAAAAGTATTAGCCGAAAGCTACGATATGATGAAGCGCTACATTGCTTATTTAGGCACCAGGGCCAATGACCATATCCTCACCCAGGGCTTAGGCGATTGGTACGATCAGGGGCCCAAAGGGCCGGGTTACTCACAGCAAACCCCAAAGGGCATTACCGCCACCGCGTTTTATTATTACGATCTGTGCATAGCCGCAAAAACGGCAACGCTGCTGCATAAAACCCAGGATGCAGCAGGTTACCAAAAATTGGCCGCCGAAGTAAAACAGGCCTATAACAAAGCGTTTTTTAACCCGCAAACCAAAGAGTATGGCACGGGCAGCCAAACCGCCAATGCCATATCCGTTTACATGGGGCTTGTCGACCAGCAATATAAAACAGATGTCACTAATAATATTGTAAAAGACCTCCGCGATCGCGGCAACGCGCTCACCGCTGGCGATATAGGATTTAGATATTTGCTAAGGGCGCTTGACGCTGCAGGCCGTTCGGATGTGATTTATGATATGAACAGCCGCTCGGATGTGCCGGGTTATGGTTACCAGCTTGCACACGGTGCCACCGCGCTAACTGAATCATGGGCGGCGTTACCCGCTGTCTCCAACAATCACTTTATGCTGGGCCATATTATGGAATGGTTTTATAGTGGACTGGCCGGCATTCGTTCAGCGCCCGGCAGCATCGCCATGAAAACAATAGAAATTAGGCCTGAACCTGTTGGCGATGTTACCTATGCCAAAGCAAACTACGATTCACCTTACGGGATGATCGCTACCGATTGGAAAAAAACAGCCAACAGCTTTGAATTAACGGTTCAAATTCCTGCAAACACAACCGCCATGATCTACTTACCCGCTAACGTTGGTGAACAGATCACAGAAAGCAGTCAACCTATAAAAATAGTCAGTGCCGTTAAATTTCTTGGTTATAAGGATGGCAAGGCCATGATCAAGGCAGGTTCAGGCATATACCATTTTATTGCACAAAAGAAATAGATCACCAAATGAAGAAAAGAAATATACTTATAACGCTCATCGCTTGTATTCTAAGTCTGAATTCAGCTTACAGCCAGTCAGCCATTAACAAAGTGCCCGATAATGTGATGCAGCAAATTTATGAGCAGGTTAAAACCCCTTACAAGTACGGCCTGGCAATAGTGCCTGCCGATAATTCAAAAAAAGTGGATTGCCCTACCGTTTTCCGTAAAAGCGGTAAGTGGTACATGTCATACCTCGTTTTTAATGGTCGTGGTTACGAAACATGGTTGGCCAAAAGCGGTGACCTGTTGCATTGGGCTACACAAGGTCGCCTCATGTCATTCTCCGATACCACCAATTGGGACAACAACCAAAAAGCAGGTTATGTAGCATTAGAGGATTACAAATGGGGTGGCAGTTACCAGTTGCAAAAATATGATGGTAAATACTGGATGTCATACTTCGGCGGCCATGATAGGGGATATGAAAAAGGTTTACTTTCCATAGGCATAGCCTACACAACGCAAGATCCATCCACCGCACACGAATGGACAAGATTGGATCACCATGTGCTATCATCCGCTGACATGGATGTAAGTTGGTGGGATAACCACACCCAATATAAGGAAACCGTTATCTGGGATAAATCCCGGCTCACCGGTCACCCATTTGTGATGTATTACAATGCCAATGGCGATAGCGTTGACAAAAAACGCGGCGCCGAACGTATAGGCATGGCAACTTCCGATGATATGCTGCATTGGCAGCGCTATGGCAAACAACCTGTACTCAATCACGGCCCCGGCATTACCGGCGACCCCTGGATACAGAAAATAGGCAACGTTTACGTAATGTTCTACTTTGGCGCGTTCTGGAAAACCGGACCGGGCGGTGTGTTTAACCGCTTTGCCTGCTCATACGACCTGGTGCATTGGACGGATTGGACAGGCGATAAACTGATTCAATCATCCGAGCCGTATGATAATGAGTTCGCCCACAAATCATGTGTAATTTATTGGAAGGGAACAGTGTATCATTTTTACTGCGCGGTCGATAAATCGCAGCAACGCGGTATCGCCGTGGCAACATCGAAGGATATGGGCAAAAGCACATTGAACTTTGTAGCTCCCCCGGTTAAGGTTAAAAAATAAATTGATGCAGCAGTCAAATAGCTTTGGTTGGATAAGGGTAGTTTTTAGACAGATGTTTTGCTGCCTTGCAATATGGTTATGCTTTTCTTTCAATGGCTTTTCACAATCATCGGGCACAAAAAGTTTTGATGATAACTGGAAATTTAATTTGGGCGATGACAGTTTGGCCCGCTACCCAAACTATAACGACAGCAAATGGCGCATACTGAATTTACCGCACGATTGGAGCATTGAAGGCAGTTTTAGCGAGAAAAATCCCACCACCCAAGCCGAAGGCGGCCTGCCCGCGGGCATCGGATGGTACCGCAAAACGCTTGTGATCCCGGCATCAGCAAAAGACAAACAGGTATTTATTGATTTCGACGGCATCTATCGCGATAGCGAGGTTTGGATAAACGGGTACTACTTGGGCAAACGGCCCAACGGCTATATTTCTTTCAGTTATGAATTAACGCCCTACCTCAAATTCGGCCAAAAAAATACCATAGCGGTAAGGGTTGATAACGCTGCCCAGCCCAATTCCCGCTGGTATAGCGGTTCTGGTATTTATCGCAATGTGTGGCTTACCAGGCTCAATAAAGTTCATTTTGTAAAATGGGGCACATTCGTTACTACACCGCAAATAAATGCTGCTTCTGCAACCATCAATATTAATAGTTCAGTTACATCTGCACCAAATGGGTCGCTTTTAAAAACAACTGTTTATGATGAAAAGGGAAAGATAGTCGCGAGCAATATTGCCACAATTACCAATACCACCATCAACCGTCAGATTGAAATTAATGATCCCATCTTTTGGTCGCCCAAACATCCTTATCTCTACAAAATAAAACTTCAAATAATACAGGGCGATAAGGTTTTGGATGATTATTCCATCAACACCGGTATCCGTTCTTTTATTTTCGATGCGAAAAAAGGGTTTTCGATCAACGGTATACATACAAAAATAAAAGGTGTCTGCCTGCATCATGATCTGGGTGCATTGGGCGCTACTGTAAATACCGATGCTATAAAAAGGCAGTTACAATTATTGAAAGATATGGGCTGCAACGCCATCCGCACCTCGCACAATCCACCCGCGCCCGAGTTTTTGGATCTGTGCGATAAGATGGGTTTTATGGTGATGGATGAAGCCTTTGATATGTGGGCAAAAAAGAAAAGCAAACATGATTATCATGAAGATTGGGATAAGTGGCACAAACAGGATCTTACCGACCAGATCCTGCGCGACCGCAACCACCCATCCGTAATCATCTGGAGCATTGGCAACGAGATACGGGAACAATTCGACACTACAGGAATTACCATAGCGCGCGAACTGGTAGGCATCGTAAAGGGTATCGACAATACCAGGCCGGTAACATCCGCATTAAGCGAAAATGATCCGTCCAAAAATTTCATTTACAAATCAGGCGCGCTTGACTTAATAGGATTGAACTATCACCAGGACTACTACGCCGACTTCCCCAAAAACTACCCCGGCCAAAAATTTATAGCCACCGAAACCATGTCGGCACTCGAAACCCGTGGGTTTTATGATCAGCCTGCTGATACCACCCGCCACTGGCCCACAAGCGCTAAGGCTCCCTTCAAAGGCAACCCGCAATTGGCGGTTACTGCCTATGATAATGTAGCCGCTTATTGGGGTTCAACCCATGAAGAAACATGGAAGATCATCAAAAAACATGATTTCCTGTCGGGATTATTTATATGGACGGGCTTTGATTACATCGGCGAACCTTCGCCATATCCATGGCCCGCCCGCAGCTCTTATTTTGGCATTATCGACCTCGCCGGGTTCCCAAAAGATGTTTACTACATGTACCAAAGCGAATGGACCAACAAACCCGTACTGCACCTGTTACCACACTGGAACTGGGAACCCGGACAAATAATTGATGTTTGGGCATATTACAACCAGGCTGATGAAGTGGAACTGTATTTAAATGGTAAATCGCTTGGCATCCGTAAAAAGGAGGGAGATGATCTGCACGTAAGTTGGAAAGTTAAGTACGAACCCGGCATATTAAAAGCGGTTTCCCGCATATCGGGGCGAATAGTTTTAACCAGTGAAGTCCACACAGCCGGCCCTCCGGCCAAAATTGCCTTGATCGCCAATAAGCATATCCTAAAAGCAGACGGTAAAAGTCTCTCCTATATTACCATAAAAATACTCGACAAGGATGGAAACATCGTACCCGATGCCGATAACCTGGTAAAGTTTAACATCTCGGGCCCAGCCCATATAGCAGGGGTTGATAACGGGGCACAGGCAAGCCTGGAATCATTTAAGGCCAAGCAACGCCGGGCATTTCATGGGTTATGCCTGGCCATCATACAATCTGCTCCAAAAACAGGCATCGTTAAATTAAAAGCAACTGCCCAAAGCCTTCAACCGGCAGAAATCAGGCTGATGATTAATTAGAACAATTAATTGTAATTTTTACACTCACTGGTAATATGATATAATATCACGGAAATATGTTACATAAAACGTGGCACATCCTATGATACATTTGTTTTCAGAAAAACCAATTGTTCCTGTTCAAAATACCTGCAGGCAACCCGGAATTTAATTTATACAAATGGCCACAAGGTTACCGCTTATTGATATTACTATTATAGTATTATACCTGGCAGCAATGTTACTGGTCGGTTTTTACTTTTCGCGTAAAAATAAAAGCAGCAAACAGTTTACAAGCGCCTCGGGCAAAATACCGGGATGGGCTGTGGGTATGTCAATATACGCCACTTTTTTAAGTAGCAACACTTTCCTTGGTGTCCCGGGTAAAACATTCGGCGCCAACTGGAACGTGTACGTATTTAGCCTGTCCATGCCCCTTGCGGCCTGGATAGCTACAAAATACTTTGTACCATTTTACCGTAAAACCGGCGAAATATCAGCCTATACCCATTTCGAAAAAAGGTTCGGCCCATGGGCGCGTACTTATGCCGTTGTATGTTTTTTACTTACGCAGGTAGCACGTATGGGTTCTATTTTCTTTGGTATAGCGCTCAGCCTGCAGGCGCTTACCGGCTTTGATATGAAAACCATTATGCTGGTAATGGGTGTTTGCATTATCATCTACACTGTATTGGGTGGGATAGAAGCCGTTATCTGGACGGAAGTTGCACAGGCCGTTATCAAAACCCTTGGCGCGTTGCTCATCTTATATCTTATTGTTTCCAACATGCCGGGCGGCATCG
>Ga0206874_1259_pt1 | contig 11780 bp, 10 predicted proteins | sample Alteio_BWOrgCont_12_FD_152629 | JGI IMG/M metagenome (GOLD analysis project Ga0206874, IMG submission 152629) | Enriched cells from forest soil in Barre Woods Harvard Forest LTER site, Petersham, Massachusetts, United States -... | ecosystem: Environmental > Terrestrial > Soil > Temperate forest >...
GCTGAATTTGCGGGAATCCATGCGGTATTTGGCGCGTTCATTGTGGGCATATCGGTTGGCGAATCAACGCATTTAAGAAAGCGAACGTCCGAACATATTCACTCGATCGTGACAAATGTGTTTGCACCTTTTTTCTTCGCAAGCATCGGCTTGCGCACCAATTTTGTCGCTAAGTTCGATTGGAAGCTGACGCTGACGTTGATTGGCGTGGCTTGCCTGGGAAAGCTGTTGGGAGCGGGCTGGGGTGCGAGTCTCGGCGGGATGGACCGCCGCACGTCCTGGGGAGTGGGACTAGCCATGAATGCGCGCGGGGCGATGGAAATGATTCTCGGGCTTTTGGCGCTGCAAGCTGGATTGATTCGCGAGACCATGTTCGTAGCACTTGTGGTGATGGCTATATTCACCTCCATGGTTTCAGCACCGGCGATACATTTCCTGCTTCGAAGGCGACGGACCTTGACACTGAAGGATATTGCCGAGAGCAAACTCTTTCTTCCTACGATGACGGCCCGGACTAAGCAGGAAGTTTTAACGCATATGTGCAAGGTCGCCGCAGACAGTGTGAACAACGCGCCGGAGAGGTTTCTGAGATTGGTAATGGAACGTGAAAGGATAGTTCCGAGTGGCTGGGAAAACGGCCTGGCAGTGCCGCATGCGCGCGTGGAGGGTCTTCCTCATCCCATTGTGGTAATCGGCAAATCCGACGCCGGAATCGATTTTGACGCAAGAGACGGTAAGCCCTCGCGGCTGATTATTTTGATTCTTACGGGCGATAACCAGTCGCAGCACGATCTGCTGGGCGACGCGGGGGAAATGTTCAGCCGCAAAGAAGCCATCGACCAGGTCCTCAACGCGGCCAGTTTCCTTGAGCTCGTTGCAGCACTAAACGCCCCAGTGAAGTAAGCCCCAGCCCGCCCCACCCGGCTGTCGGATTTTAATCCAGGATCGCAGTTCAAAGGAGCGCTCACTCTCATCTTATTGCAAATTAATGACTTATGGTGCCCCGCGCAGATATCCTGCGCAGGCAACATCGCATCTAAACAACTGTAGTCACGGAGGGCACGAGGGCGAATATGATGAGAGAGGCGATTCGGAAATTCGCAAATAAGTTCATGATCTTCGCATTGCTTTTCGCAATGGCGGGAACGAGGGCGTTTGCCGCCCCGAATGCCAGAATGCCGGCGCCCAACGGATCGGCTCAGTTCGAGGCGTGGCTTACGAACCAGGTCCGGCATCAGCTGGTCATGCTGCCTTGGCTTACCGTTTTCGATAACCTTGAATACAGGGTGGAAGGCAACCGGGTGGTTCTGTCCGGTGAAGTAGTTCGACCGGTTTTGAAGGATGACGCGGCAAATGCGGTAAGGCACATCGAAGGTGTAGAAGCCGTACAAAACAACATCGAAGTCCTTCCGGTTTCGAACTTCGACGATCAAATACGCCGGCAGGAACTTCGAGCCATCTATGGCTTCCCGTCGCTGCAACGCTATGGATTGGGCACGATGCCGAGCATTCGCATCATTGTGAAGAATGGCCAGGTAACGCTCGAGGGCGCAGTTTCCGACCAGGGCGACAAGAATATGGCAGGCATTCGGGCAAATGGTGTTGCGAATGTCTTCTCGGTAACAAACAACTTGCGCGTTGAGAAGAGTTAAGCACAAAGGTACCCTCCTGCGCTGCGTGGGCGTAGCCATTACCTTCCCCTGTGGCTGCGCCCATGAAGCGCATATTCTTCGAGAGTAAAATCTTTCCAGAACTAACTTAGAGCAGCCGCCAATCAGAATTGTGCGGTCAATCGCAGGGCATAACTGCGCGAGGGCCCAATCGCGTTCCCGGAAAACAGTCCACCAAAGTCGATGACGTTCAGAACATTGCTCAGGTTCTGTCCATCCGCCTGAATCCGCAGATTCAAACGCTCCGATTTGTAAATATCCGCACCCGCCGAGGCGTTGACCTGGAAGGCAGGGAGAATGCGTCCGCGCGGGAAGTTGATTCGATCCACTACCTGCTGGCCATACACTTGAGCCACCCCGGCGATGCACTGAGGAAGAGTTTCTCCGTCGGGGCACTGAAAATCGAATGGCAGGCCGGAATCGAATTGAACCCCGAAAGCAATCCAAAAGCGCGGGGTAACCTGATACCGTAGGCGACCGCGAACAGTATTGCGCTGGTCTTGCGAGTCGGGGAAATGCCCGGTGGTGGGTATTACCGCGTCGGCTCCGAGAAACAGGCCTCCGGTCACGGGAAACCAGGCGTTGCCAACGGTCCAGGAATAGCTCAAAAAACCCGAAAAACGGTGCCAATCGGGAATTTCGAGTTTGGCCTCCGCGCCATAGATGACAGATTTCCGGAATGCAAACGGGAAGCTAATGGTGGTATTGGAGATCTGATCGTCGTCAGCATAATTATTCACCAACCGTCGAAAATAATTGGCATCCAGTTTAAGCTTCCCCCCAAAACCTTTCGTCAATCCCGCCTCGTAATAGTTTCCCTCCGAAGGCTCAACCGGCAATTGGAGCGAAACCGGGTTAAGCCTGGTTGCTGCCGTTGAACTCGAAAGCAGAATGTTTTGAAAAGAGGGTGTCTGGAACACGCGGTCGTATGAAAAATGCAGCACGAGATCGGCGGAGGGGAAATAGCGCGAAATCGAAAAGCGCGGGTCCACTGCTTGTCGATTCAGTATGAGCTGATAATGGTCCCAACGAAGGCCGGCGCTAATCGTCCAGTTTCCCAAGTGGATTAGGTCCTGCGCAAAAGCGGATTGTTCGAGATCCGGGCGATTGGCCAAAAAGTGGAACGTACGTGGCGTGCCAGGATCAAATTGGGTTGGATCTGTAATGTTGTATCTAAAATTCTCATTCAGGAAGGTATTGTCGGATTCCACCCCGAATTTCCATTCCTGACGGCCGTGAACGGCGGTGACGGTACCTTTGAAATATCCTTCGCGAAACCAATTATGCTGAAAAACTTGTAGGGGAGTGGAATTCGCGTTGGAATTGAAATCGACCGCATTGTCGCGAACCATTGCATGAAAATCGGCCACCACATGGGTTGAAAAGGTGTGTTGGTAGGATGCGATTCCCATGGTCTCGATGTTATCGGCCGTTATGCGCTGTCCGGCGTTCTGCTGGACCAGTTCATTGGGGATGTCGTAGCGCGAAGTCTCCTGGCGAACGATGAAGCTCAGACGATCGTTTGGTGTGAGATTGCGCTGATAATGAACCGAAAAATCGCCCAGGGTCCCTGTGTTTGAAAAATTCTCAGGAACGACCGGGTTCAGATAATGATCCGTCATGCTGCCGCTAGCGCTGAAGCCCAGGGTATTTTTACCCCAAACGTACTGGCCCTGTGCAAAAGCCCCGGCAGAACTAAAGCTGCCGCCCGAAAGTACAACCTGGCCGTGGAAACCCGCCTTTGAATCTTCGAGCGTATTGACCTCGACCACACCCCCCATTTTGCGCCCATACTCGGCGGGAAAACCCGCAGTGTAAATGCTCATCGACTGCACGTCGTCCGCTTCAATCTCAGGCCCAAAGCTCGGAGAGCGGTTGTCGGTTAATGGGATTCCATCGACTACGAACTGAGTCTGATATTCCGCGCCGCGCGGGTGTAAGACTGCATTACCCTCATATATCCAGCCGGGTTGCGAGTTCACTAAATCCTGAAGGGAGCGGCCCGGAAGCGAGCTGACCCGGTTTCCAATAATGTCTGAGCCAATCTGGTTGACGGCGCCGGCTTGATCGGGATCGATCAAAGTGTCGCCCGCGGTAACGGTTACAGATTGGCTCACGGTGGGCAACTTAAGTTGAATTGCGTATTCGGTGGCAAGTGAGGAACGAATCTCCACAGATACGGAAACCGTGGCGAAGCCGGTTTGGCTAATTTCGAGGCGATAGAGGCCGTAAGGCAGACGCTGCACGTCCAGGCTTCCCTGCTCGTTGGTTGCCAGGATATTTCGATACAGATTGGCATCGCTGATAATCTGAACGGTTGTTTTCACGCCAAAGCCGGACGGATCGGTCACTTTTAGGCGCAGTTCACCGCTCGTACTCTGGCCAAAGGCGGAACCAGCAATCAAAAAGAAAAGCGCTAACCACTTCTTCACTCTGATCGGCCTCTGTAAAATAAAGTCCCTGATTTTCTAACCGCACCGAGGTTCCAAGTGCACAGCAACTACACAGCTCAGCCTACATTTTAGACTGTCATTTGAATATTCCTGCTGTCGGTATTTTGTTCAGTGTTTAAAAGGCTTTTTGCCAAAAGTCTGCAAACCCAACAACAACCTAAGCAAGGCGGCTGGCCGGTGATCGGAGGATTTCTCAACAGCTGTTCCAAACTGCGCGGCGGAGGCCAGTGGTGTTTATCCTGCAAGATTTGATATGTCGCTGAGCGGGCACGGCATGCCCATACTGGCCGATTTACTTCGCGCTACTCGCCGATGTTGCTGATGTCGGCTGCGGCTTTCCATGAGCCGTCGGCTTGTTTCTTCCACACGACTACGTACTTCCCTTTTTCGTCCGTGACCTTGCCCTTTTTCACCTCTGTCTGAACGTCGTAGGTGCCGTATTCGTAGGCGAGATCGCCGGACCGCGCGACTTCCACGTAGCTGGCGGTGAATGAGGTGCCCGGGCCAGGAGCTGCGAGCACGGGCTTCCAGGCCATCTTGATCGCGCCTTTGGTCTTTACTAGCGCACCGTTGCTGACGAAGAGCGCTGCGTCATCGGCGTAATACGACATAGCTTTGTCGAGATCTTTTTCCTGAAAGGCTTTGCTCCAGGCGGAGGAAGCGGCGCGTATCGCAGCTTCGTCGGCTTTACGTGTGTCTGGCGGCGCTGCCGGTTTTTGCGGGGTTTGCTCAGCACAGGCGACAGTGATGGTCAGCGCAAAAAGCGCGACAAGAAGCAAATGTAGAGAGCGCAGCATGAAATACCTCCTTGGGAGATCGGGATGTGACCGCGAACATGCCTTGGCGGCGCTGCCGTGTCAAGCAATCATCACAATCGTGTCAAGCCCCGTTAGAAATGTCCCCTGTCTTACCTCGATAGAAATGTCCCCTGTAACGTTTTGCCCTGAACAAGTAAAAATGGATAGTAGATCATGCGACACTCGGCAATTGCCAATCATCCTCCGCGGTTATATAAGCAGCCCTATGAGGGAACAAAGACGAAGCCGTCGTATCTTGGCAAGCATCCCTTTAGAGATTGAATGCGATGGAGAGCCCCAACCAGCAATGACGGGAGTGATAAATCTTAATGGAGCTTTGATTCTTTCTCCATTGAACTGGCCGACGGGCAGCGAACTTAGAATCAAGAATCCCGACACGGGGTTGCAAACACGAGGACGCGTGGTGTGGTGTGGAAATCTGGATTCGACTGGATGGTATAAACTCGGTGTCGAATTTCAAACGTCGTCCCCTGAATTTTGGGGAGAACTCTACGATGCTCAAGGTGAAGAAGCGCCTTAGTGCCGTCGTTTTACTTCTTCCTTGAACCTTCGTTCCTTTGAGCCATTTTCTGCGCCATGAAGAGCAGAAGATTTATATTTGCTTTGTCTATTCGGCTGAAAAGTCTACGGAACTTGCCAAGCGTCCGCGCATCTCGACCGAGAGAGAGCTGTTTTTCTCTACGCTCACGAAATACCCCATGTCGCTCCGTGGTTTTCTCAGGCTACCGACCGCTTCTACCCAGATGAGTCCGGCATCGGCACCAATTGCTATGAAGCAGGAGGGGACTCGTCCGAAACGGTTAGTGTTTAATCGTGCAGGACAACGCTCAGAAGCGACGTATTAATGTGGAGCCCGCCGTTGTACTTGATGAAGCCCAGTTTTCTGAATTTGTTCATGAAAAAATTAACACGAGAGCGGGTTGTGCCGACCATTTCCGCCAGCATCTCTTGCGATACTTTGGGGACCATCTTTTGGGGCTTCCCTTCCTTGCCATAACGTGCGAGCAACAAAAGAGTACGCGCGAGCCGTTTCTCGCTGGAATTAAAAAGTTGATCCACCAGGTCCTCTTGTAGGCGGATGTTCCGCGTCAACATGTAAGAGATAAAACGGTCGGAGAGGGCATGTTCAGCGTGGAGCGCGCGAATCATTTCCACCTTTTCAATAGCAAGCAAACGGGAAGGAGTGATGGCGGTCGCTGTCGCCATACGGAAAGGCAACCCGGTCAAGCATCCTTCACCAAAAAACTCGTCGGGCTCCAGAACCGCCACGACTGCCTCCTTGCCAACGTTATTTAAGACGGAAAGTTTGACGCTGCCTTTCTGTATGTAGAAGATCTGTTCAGAGGGATCGCCCTGGCGGAAAATGGCTTCGCCTCGCCGAAACTCCGCAATCTTCCTTGACACACCAGTGGTATCAAGGAAGGCTTGGGCGTCAAAAGTGCTCTTTCTTTGGTATTTGCTAACTGTCGCGCCAGAAACTTTGCTCATATCTAAGCCTGAACAGAGCTAGCGGCAATTCTTCCAGAAATGATATGTACGCTAGCGTACTTATGTCAAGGGATTAATTTAACGTAATTATATCTTACTGAAACAGTTACTCGAACGTGACCGGCCCGACAGCGTATCCGAGTCTTACTTCCTGCAACTGTGCTGCAATGCACAGTCTCGCGGCGACCGTGAATGGTACCGTGGCCGCGTGGCTAATAGAAAACAGAAGAAACGGCTTTCCAACCTAACACTTTCCAGCGTGGTGAAAGAGATGGCCAAGCCTCGTTTAGCTGCATCGGTTCGGGATCGGTTGCAAAGTTTCAAGTTAGACAATTACTGTATAGCCGTGACACCGCTGAAGACGGACGTACTAGCCGCGTCAACGGATATGGCGGAGTCAACACATATGAAGTGTGGATTCCGACGGACGGGAACTCCTGGAAGGGTGGTTACTTCATCTCAGACTGGCCAGAGAATGCATTAGAGCTATCCACCAATTCACGCCTGAAGTCTTCGAGTAACAAATTACATCGCATATTGAATTTTATGGCACCAGGTGTCCAGCCGGGAAAGCCGCGGTTTCCCGAAAACTGAGAACCTCTGCACGCGCTCAGGCTGTTCGAAATCTTCTCCTCCGGTGTTTGTACGCTAACGAGCAGACATCGATAGTCCGGTGGCTGTACCCTTCAAAACTATCGAGCATGATGAGGAAGGGCAAATATCGCCGAGCAACTACATCTCTCTATTTAATCGAAAGTCGCGACGCTGAGAGAAAGTTGTCTGAGGCGAGGAAACGAAAGAAGGCGCTCGCCACAAAACCTGCGAAGATTCGTTAACGCAACATCAGCCCCCCTTAAATTTCTTAAAAGGTGATTTTTACTTGTCCAGAATCGTGCCTTTAGGGCATCGACGCCTGGTTTCAACCGACTTGCTTCCTCCGTTAGCGGACAGGTGTCAATTGTGTGGCTATTCGACCTTAGAACGAGTACGGTCGAAGTGTCTTACTAGCATCCTGCCGTAATCATTCCTCTACCTACGGCACCCTGCGAAATCGGACAGCACTTGCCGCTGTGCACAGGACCCACGGCCTTATGGCAATACCAAACGTCTTGCGTTGTGTCACGCCATTTAGCCGAGGTGTCATAATGAATCATCTCGAAGTTGAAAGAAAACGATTTGAACGGTCTGCTAGCGCGGCATCCAACACTTAGAGCAAGGGAGAGAATCTACAGGGATTCGATCTTAAACGGAGGTAAAGGAAATGACGGTAGATGTGAATGACCCGCGCGCTACCATTCTGGGGAAGCATTCGGGAGAGACGGAAACCGCGAAGAGTGGCATCGTCGTGCCACACATGGCCGAAGAGAAGGCGGAAGGATATGAGGCGCTGGACGCGGGAGCCGTCGAGATAAAAGAGAGGCCACTGTTGGCACTTGATGTAAAGGCGGACGACCGGAATTCGACGCGCATACAGATCGACGAGGAGGGTCATCTGATTATCAGCGAGGAGGAACACCTCGCGACGCTCTCCGGGATCGCCCGCGTGGCGTCCGGCAATAAACCTATTCCCGAATCTAAGGGTTTTCAACGCGAGGGAGCATTCCACTGGCAAGAAAAACCGTAACTTTCGAGAACTAAATCAGGCGATTCTGCTCGCGTCAATATTCTGGCAGATGCAGTGAAACCACGGGCCAGCGTTACCCGAGCGAACGAGATCAAACTGACAGGACCAAGGAGCTTACAACGCATGGCTGACAATCATTGGCGGGCTTTGTACCAGGCTGCTGTTTTTGAGGTCGATCCAGAGAAAGTTGAGGCTCGTGCTAAAGCGGCCGAACTCGCAATCAACGCGCATGTCTTTTCCGATTACCAACATATTTCCGGCGATGAGCGACTGGCTATGGAACACGCGCTCTTGGCATTGGACGCCTTGAAACTTGAAGGAGAACCTAGCACAGTCGGCGAACACAAGCGTGACGGGAAGCGTTAGCGAGAAAGGCAAACATTAGCGGCCAGCCTTGGCAGGTTCTCGTGTACATCGGTCCAACACCGTTTCCGTTTTACGAGGGATTATAACTATTTTCTATCGGAGAGAGGAAAACTGAATATGGAATACGGTAACCGCGACAAGATAGAGCGTAAATCAGGGCGAGCCGGATTTGTCGATGCTCGACTCGAAGAGCTTCGACGTCGATGGGAAACGGCCGCAGACGACCGAGAAAAGACCGAGGTGTCCGAACAGATTCGTGAGTGGCAATCCTTTAGGCCAGAACGACCCGCACCCTCCCGCGGTGGACGTTAAGGGTCAGCAACACAATCACAGGTCAAACGGCGTTTCACTGAACCTGCATACATCCGCGAACTACCTCTTAAGAAATTTGAATGGGCTCGCTAGAATCGCACAGTTATGGTTTCTCTGACCAAAATCGTTGACGGAAGTCCGGTTATAGACGATATGCTTCCGGGGCACCAGGTTGTACCTTGTCCACGATGCGAGCAGACCTACCAATTCCGTTATTCCAAAGACGAATGGTACAAGGTGAGCGCCTGGCTGCGTAAAGCAGAGCTGGCGCTGCGGGAAAGCCACCAAATTGACCAGCACAAACAGGACGCCGTTCAACTGATTTGGTGCAAAGAAATCAATCGTTAGTGATCCCGTCATGTTCTTTGTATCGCTCAATGAATTAATCGTGAGGGGCTTTCGGACGAACTTGGAACAGGCGTCTCAGAAGTAACAGACTCTAACGGGTCATTGGTGACAGTATGAACCATGCTGAAAACGAAGCGATCTCACACCAAAACTCTCCTGCAGGTGAGGGCCGCAACGCGCGCCGACGTAAAGCGATTACTCGCCCACCCTCGCGTTACGGCTGTCCCACGCGTCCGTGATGAGTCTTGGTAAGCTGGATAGACCAGACATTTGAAAACTGCAAGTCAGTAAGCGCGTCACGAAGTTAATGGAGAAATATGCCGGCACAACAGCACTACAATAGCCTCGACAGTAAGCAGAGGCAGGAATTACTGCTGAAAATTGGCGAGACTTGTGAAGAAGCGCGAGTGTTAAGCCAGCGCGATTACGACGCACTTGGCGGGTGGGTAAAAGCCCGGCTCAAGAGGCACTTAAAGCACCCTAAAGGCTAAAACTTCCCTATCGCATTCTCGTTCGATGAAAACACCCTCCAGGGAAATGCAACCAAGGGTGAAACGCGCCTTGGCCCACTGGAGTCACCTATATCTCCGGGCCGAACCCAGGAGTAAGTGGTGCCAGCTGTGGGACTCGAACCCACGACCTAGGGATTATGAGTTCCATAGCCGGTAATTCCTAACCCACAGCGAATGAATCAGATAGTTTTAGATTGAATAAGATGCGGATTTTCCACGTTTGCTCTTGTTGGTTCTCCTTGGGCGAAGTTTGGTGTCTTTCACAAAAGGATCACAAAAGTTTTCTGGAAGCGTTGTGACTTCACCGTGCGGATCGAACTTGTCCAGTTGTCTGACGCAATCAGGAGTTAGCAAGTTTTTCAAATATCAGTGAAATAGATGGATATATTTCGTCATTTATCCAATAACTAGCCAAGACAATCGCAAAGAGCGTCCCCATCAACCACAATGCCCAGCGCCGGCGTCGCCAAGCGGAGCCAAGGGATGACTGCTGCAATGGAATGTCCACGAGATAGGCGGCGCAGTAACAAACATTTGCCAGCAACGCAAGGATGGCGAAAGGCAGAAGTGAAGACCAGGTTAGGCCTGGGCGAAAATGCGGCCACGCCACGACAAACCAACCAACGCTCACCGCTAACAGCGCAAAGTTGTAAATAAGACGACGTGGTTCCCAGTATCGGATTGCTTCGGCGAAGAACGACCGAAACGGGCGGAACTCTTGTTCGGTAAGACGATGTGATTCCATTGGACGCCGGGTTTTCATGTTCGCCTTCTGCTTCGACACGATGCGGTTGTTAAAGCTAAGATATACCTCTTCTTCTTTCTGTCAAGTACTTTGCCAAGCAAAGTACTATCATTGGTAAGTGATCTGTGGGAAGAATCCAATTTCGCGTCCCGATGGCTGCATCGAGCGCACAAGATTCACGTGCAGATCCTTAGTATGTCCTGAAATGTGCTTCTCAGACTGCATGTCGGTCAGTTCAATTTTGGCGGTGAACGGATGACGGGGCGCCCGATAGCGTTCCGATTGAATCAGAGAACGACCTCAGCGTGCTGGATTCTAGTCCATGCCGAATCCCAGACCAAACAGAATTAACAGCAACGGGAATATCCTCAGGAAGGATTCGTCCCAGGAGGAAAGTGAATCGAGCGTTAGTTGGAAGCGGCCGGGGCGGCCGGTTAAATTGTGGCCGCCCCGACGGTTCCGATTCAGTTGGTTTTATTTCTCGTTCTCGTTCTCGTTTTCCGGACTGAGTTTGTCGATAAACGTGCCCCAGTTCGCGCCGACTCCTTGTGGGAAGCCATTGCTTAGTTGGGCGGGAATGTACTCAGTAGCGAACCAGAGATTGCCATGCTCGTCCACCGCGGCGCCGGAATAATCGCCCCAGCGTCCGACGCCGTTGCCTCCGAACTGCGGGTACATCGTGAACCCGTCGTCAGGGAATGCACCGGGCCCAAGGACGTGGATACGACCTGCACCCTTGTCCGCATTAATCCGAGTATAGGCCGCGCTGGGGAAGAAGCCCGGTCCGGAAATCGTGAATCCTACGATTCCCTCGCCGTTTCCGTTTACCGCGATGGCGGGATAGAGAATGTTTTGTCCGGCCGCGGCGATGTACCCTTGTGTCTCGAGACGCGCGTGCACGTGGTCACCCCCAGAATCTGGACGGATAACGAAGTACGCGGCTCCGTCGAGGAAATTGTTCCCCTGCTGGATGACAGTCGTTAGCCCGGTCCACAGCAAGCCTTGTGAGAAAAAGACTTGCTGCATGCGGGTATCGCCCGGGGACAGCGCGCCTTCGGGCTGCGGCGGCGTCAGTGAGGCGCCGAAAGGGTTCGGTCCGGCCTCTTGAGTGGCGGGAGGCGCATCCCCATAGACCTCACTGTTAATGATTGTGTTCGTCAACTCCACCGTCGGAATCGATTGATCGAGCGTCCTTGTGTCGGATATCGCCCAGACTGCGAGCCGGTTATCTAGCGTGTGCGTGAAGTTCAGATGGCTGACAAAGTACTCAACACCCCGGTCGTGGGATCCATGGTCGTTGGATTCGCTGTCGCTTTCGCCGCTAAACAAGGACTGCGCCGGTTGAAGCGACCGCGCGAGATGCCCTGCGGTCAGCGGGATGTCGCCAAAATGGACGACTGTGGGCGTTAAGTTGGCTGCTAATTCCCGTTTGGAGAGATCGTAA
>Ga0206874_1261_pt1 | contig 11750 bp, 11 predicted proteins | sample Alteio_BWOrgCont_12_FD_152629 | JGI IMG/M metagenome (GOLD analysis project Ga0206874, IMG submission 152629) | Enriched cells from forest soil in Barre Woods Harvard Forest LTER site, Petersham, Massachusetts, United States -... | ecosystem: Environmental > Terrestrial > Soil > Temperate forest >...
GAAGAACTCCTTGTAGCCGGGTACGCTACTGTTGTGTCACTTATGAATTGACTTATAGTCATGAGTCTCAAGTCTTTAGTCCTAAGTCAGAAAACAACAAAATCGAATAAGGACTTGTGACTTGACACTACGCTGCCCGGCCCTCTTTCGCAAGCGATAAAGAGGGCAAAAGAAAAAATGCTTAGCTTAATGAAATTACTCCCGATGGGGCATATCACAGTCGTATGCTGAAATCACGTTAAATTACTTCCAGCTCTATTTTGCCGGGAGGCAAATAAAATGAAAGCTCAATAGTCAGTTCTTCGCTTGTTTTTTTATTTAAAAGTACAAGAGCCGATTCCCCGTTAGGCTTTTTTAGTGCCGCAATTTTACCGTTGTTGTAAAAATGAACTTTGGCGTCAGGGCCGATAGCTTCATATTTAAAACCTTCTTTAAAGTCATTAATAAGGTCATTAATTCTTGCATCTGATTCCCGCTTGCTTAAATACATGGTGGTAGCCATAATACTTTCGCGTTTGGCCATCATTTGCCTGAAGCGCTCATAATCGCCACTATCAATAACGCTGCCAACCTGATGATAAGCTGCCATGAGCATTGGCCTGATGTTTGGGTTATGTATTAACGGTGTAGTATTATCATGATCTGTTATAACATAAGGAACTTCGGCCATGAACGTAGTTTCATAGTTAAGTTCCAGATGCGGTTTTGATGTATCAACGGGTGGAAACTGATAGCCGCCAAGTTGCTGCTTAAACGAAAAATCATTATTGCTTACATCAAACAGCTTTATATCATATTTAAACTCCGCATTTTTGTTTACTAACTGTTCTTCGTTTATGGGCAATATTTTGATACTGAGCGCTTGTTTACCGCTTTTAAATATACCCATGTTAATTGGGGCCATAGTACCAACCTGGCCCACTACCTCGAAGTGAAGTACAGGTATATCATTTGCGCGCACCTCAAACTGGCAATGAGCAGCACTAAAGTCTATTTGATAATAAGGTTCCATGATATTAAAATTTCATTTTATTAGTTTGATATATCTGTGAGGTTCCAGCGTTGTTTTAAACGGTCAGCTATAACATTAACCTGCTTAACAAAGCCATATCCCGAGCCCCTTATTACAAACAGGTAACTGTTTTTTTTTAAAAAACGGCTACCCTTATCCCGGGGCAATTTTAATTGCTCCTTATCCAGCAACTGTTTTGATTTATATTGAACAATATAAAACTCCAGCGCGTCCTCGGCATGTTCTCCGGGCACATATGATTTTACATACACCTCGTTAATGGCATTAACATTCATTTTCTCGTAAATTTGTGAAATCAATTTTTTGTCTTTCACTATTCCATTGTTGGCAGATAAGCTAAGCGCTTTATCGTCGGGACTGAACGGCCCGGAAAGCATAAACCCTTGCGGAATATCTGCTTTTGTTAGCTGATAAGGAAAGACAGTTTTAGATTGCCCATAACTCATTGCGCTTATGCAAACAAACGCCCATAAAAAACTAATCTTTTTAATTCCTGTAGTCGCTGTCATAAGTTTTAAATTATATAGTGGTGTGGGTTTTTTATGGGGTGTAGGTTTTTATTATTTTATCCAAAACTGTTTTAACACTACTTACATAGCTTGGTTTGGCATCGTTATTTATGAGTACTAACTCTGTGTTTTCCGTCTGTTTACCGTTTTCAGACACGTATGACTTTGACAGCACCATTGTTACCCCCGGCCGTACATTCCTCCACATATAGGCAGAGCTGCCTGGATAGGGTTTATTATTTTTATCTGTCAATTGCTTTTCAGCCGCTATAATGACCGGTTTGCCATATTTTTGAAATATGTATTTATTGATGGCTTTTGATTCCGGTGCGGTTTCAAAGCCAACCAACAGCCCAACCTGCTTTTTTTCTGCAATAGAATTAAGTATAAAAGCAACATAACAATGCTCAGTTAAAGCAACCGGGCCAAAACTAAAACCCGCCATATCATAAGTGGTATATGCGGGTAAAGTAGTAAGCGGCTCTACCGGGTCGGCAGTTCTTTTATGATTTTTAAGTATAACATGTGGATCTTCTTTAAAGGTGAGCTTTTCCAGATCCACTTTTTCCTGGGCCATACAGGTATACCCTGTAACAACTGTCAATAAAATTATTAATATTCTTCTCATAATATTATCAATCGTTTTTTATGAAATAAAAATTTGCACTAATGCCCGATGCACTCTCTAAGCCTTCAATTACATCAAATTTTGGTATTATACCATCATAATGGCCGTCTTTTTTATAAAACTCGTGTTCTTCAGAATCGTTTACAACTTTTTTAGTTGAGAGCCCCGCTTTTGCCACAACAACATACTCTGCATTCAAGCCATCAAATCCAAGTATAGGCCGGTAGTAAACGCCATCGGTATCGCAATTTAAGCTATGCCCAAACGTAACCGAACCACTTGCTTTGGCGCTCGCTTCAAAATAAGCATCGGCAGTTACGGCCACTAATGATACCTCAGCCTTAACATACATGCCGGCTTTAATTTCAGCCTTAAGCTTGGCATTGGTTTCCAGTTTTAATTTTGTGTCTGACAGATCACTAACGGTGTTAAAAGAAAAATTAATTCCCTCCAGGTTAATCACACTGCTTATAACCAGGTCAATATAAACGTCTGCAGTTGCCTTAACTCCAAATTCATCATCGCCCGCACTAACGCCTTTATTCATCAACCCTTTAATTTCATAATAAAGCTTCATTGCCGGTTGTGATGCCGTGCCTTCAGAGACGGCGCCAGCTACAGCCCCAATAGCCAGCCCCAGTAAATCAACCGTCATCTCCAACCCAATTAATGGCCTAGCTGCTATATTAAATTCTATTTGGGTACCTATTTTTTCAATAGCCATCTTTTGTTGATGCGCACGCTTCAGGTACCATACAGCCTCTACAGTTAAGTTCGGCGGCTTTACTTCAAAGGTAATGGGCGTATCTTTAAAGCCGATGTTCCTGATAAACCCTTTTGTTTTACTGGTAATGCCATCGGCCAGGTTACCCATTGAGGCAAACAAATCATAAAACTTCTTGAACTTAAAGCTAACGTCCTGCGTTGAGTATTCCTTTTTTTTGCTGGCTTTATCCCATTCCGCTTTGAGGCTCAATTTCCAGGAGGCATCTTTTTGTTGCCATCTTCTTTCTGCCCCTATCTTGCCCGCTTTCTTTTGCAGATCTTTCAATTTATCTTTCGACAAGTTTTGCCCCTTGACGCTTAAATCATTGGTAAGGTCTAAATGGAAGCCGAAGGTCCACTTAATGTCAGGGTAAGCTTTAACTAATATGCTTGGCTTGCTCTTATCCGAAAAATAACGGCATGAATTAACATAGTATAAAAAGTTATTAGTGGCATTATGTATCGGCCATATATATTTAAAAGGCAGCAGTTCCACATTGTCCAGGTTGGAATATACTTTTGGCGACATGATCTCGCCCTGCATATTAATGGAGGGCTCGGGCTTTTCTTTGTCAGAAGCTGATGTATGGGTAACAACTTTTATCTTTTTATTATCATGCGCTTTGGGTGTACCCTCAAAAATGCAACCGGCTACCTTAAAATCCTTTATGGTAAAATCAAGTTCCTTTTTTTGCGTTGAATCCGGTGAAATTGTTTCATAAGTCAGGCTTTCTGCGTTATTCTGGTATATTTTAAATTTAAGCGTGGTTCTCCTGTTTTGCTGCTGCTGCTCGGGGGTAGCATTTTTGTCCGCATACAGCAGCATGGTTTTGCCATAGCCTTTTGCCGAGATACGTTCTGCCGATACGCCCTTTGAAACTAAATATTTCACAGCCGAATCTGCCCTTTTGCCCGAAAGCACCATGTTATATTCGTCAGTACCTACCGAATCGGTGTGCGAACCAAGCTCAACCGGTACGTATGGCGATTCTAATAAAAAGCTGGCTAATTTATCCAGTATCGGCATGGCATCAGCGCGAATCTCCGATTTATCAAAATCATATAAAATAACTTCCGATACATCAAAATTATTCCGTGACTGCCCTTTAAGCTGTAGTTTGGTTTCGTCAAATAAAACCACCCTGTCGTCATCATCCTTTACTTCTATCCGTGAAAAACCGCAGGGCTCATAGCGTTTAATGTTCAAGTCATTGTCGCCGGTTTTAACAGGGGTCAGGTTTTTTTCGGGTGCTGTTTTAGGTGTGTTTAACAGTTTATTGTTTACCCGCAAAAAGCGCGCGTGTAAAGTATCGCCATGCGGGGTAGTGTCTTTAACCAGGCCGGTAACTTCTTTAGCTTCTACCGTTACATAAAATTCGTGTTCTGAAATATGCCATACTTTTGCGTACCACGAAAACGTATCCTGTATCTGCAAGTTAACCTGCCCCTCGGGGCATGGTACCCCAGTAAACGTATCAATCAGCAAGTCAGATCCCCAATTACGGTGATAAACCTTTATAACAAGCTGGCTGTTGCATAAGCCTTGCGTATCGATATGTAAAACCACATCGTCGCCAAAAGAGATAGGCTTATCTTTAGGCAAAGGGTTTCTGCTTGTATCGCACCATTGCGACTTTACTACCGCCGGTGTACAATAACCCCTCACAAACATGCCGGTATCGGTTGTTCTGTCCGCTACTCCTGTTAAGGTAGCTTCCAGGTAGTAAATATTAGCGGCCCCGCACATGTTAGCAGGAATGGTTAAATCATTTACCTGCGGGTTGGGATTGCTGATTTGTAAATGAACCTGGTTTCTTTTATCATCTTCAAGCAACCACTTAACCCCAGCTTTGTCTTTGTCAGTGGTACCCTCAAGCCATTCCGACACTACAAATGAATTTTTTTGATCGGCAGCAATTACACAGTACTTACTGCTGCTCATTTTATCCAAATAGATACCACTTGAATGTTTAATTTGCTTTATTCCCTTTTTTACTGGTTTTACTGCCATAACAATTATTCAAAAATGATACCTTGAGCGCTGTTTGCGGGCTGGTTTATATTGTTTACGTTGGCCCCCGGGTTTAAAGCGTTAGTAACCGCTGTGTTTGCATTAGCTACATTTTGCACGCTTACATCGGCAGTTTGGCCGTGCATGATAATTTTAATACAATCGGGGCCGCCAACAGGGCAGGTGCCTTTACTGGTTTCTAAAAGTATCAGGCCGCCATTACTTAGCTTAACATTTTGAAAAAAATCTTTCCACTCGGTTACCTGGGCATTGCAGCTCCTGTTGTTTTGCTTACTGCATGAGCCGAAAGTGTTTTTCTGGAAAGTTGCCCCAATATCTTTAGTGCTTGCAATTAATTTATAAGCGCCTTCAGCATCATTAGCATATTCTTTTTGATGGGATAAAACCTTTAATTTATCCGGAGCATCGCCATAATTACATTGACATGTAGCGCCCTGTACTACTAAATGTTCTTCTGCCATAACTAATAAATTTTAATTTGTGCCCGGGATACTTATTAATAGTTTATTTCACTAAAACAGGTTTACTTTTTCTGTGCTTTGAATATTTACTTTTTTCGCCGAAATCAGTTCCATATCCTCATCAGTACTGTTTGTGCTGATTTTGCCCGATATAGTTTCTGAATTTTTAGATCGGTGGGTTGAATTTTCATCCGCAGTTGTAATTATGTCTTTGGCTGATGTGGTGTGGCTTTTGGCTGCAATTTCGGTCAGTGTATCACCAGCCGAAGTATTTACATTTTTACCAGCCGAGGCGGTGAGATTTTCGTGCGCATTAATGTTAATATTCTTAGCCGTTAAGGTCATATTTTCCATAGCTGTTATGGTAATATTGTTACCGGTAGTATCAATTTTTATAACATTATTATTGCGGTCGGTTATGGTAATGCCCTGCGATGCAGGGCTGTCATCGAACCCGATTAAATGCCCGCTGCGGGTTGCAATACTTTTTAATTGATTATTCACCTGTTTCTGGCTATCGCCATTTGCACTATGGTAAACACTGCCCAATACAACGGGGCGTGCTATATTACCTTCTTCAAAGGCTACCAATACCTGGTCGTTAATTTCGGGAATGGCAATAAATCCCCTGTTGTTTTGTCCCTGGTCGTCATTGCCCGCACTTGGGGTTACTACCCTTAGCCATTCGGTTGGGTCATTTGCTGCACATTGCCATCTGAACCGTACTTTTATCCGGCCCTGCTTTTCGGGGTCATTATTATCAAGCACAGTGGCTATCTGCATATCAGCCAGTGGTTTTACCATTTCTTTAACGGGCAGGCGTTCAGTATCTGCCGTTACGCCCTCAAAAGTGTTTTGATAATGCCCAACATCATCAACCTGGTGATAAACGGATGTTACTAAAAACTTACCAAAGGTTTGCTGCTCAAAACTGGTTTGGCCCCTTAAGCTGGTACTAATATTAAGCACGCTGCCCAATGCTACCTGTGGCTCATCGCCGCTGCCGCTTATGCGAACCAATTCAGATATTATGGCCTTTTGTTCATTATTAACAAAATCATCAATTTCTTTTTTTGAATTTACCCTAACTGGCAAAGGCTGGTTATAGGTTTTACTGAATACCTGGTTTGATGAGCTTATAGCATGGCTAACGTCGGGTGTTGAGGCAGTAGCAGCACCCGCCTGCGATGTCAGCAGCGTATCTTTTTTCGGGTCATAAGCGTATTTGCTGTAGTTAAGGGGAGCTACCTGCATCGCATATTGCATAGTTTGCAGGTTTCGGCCATATATAAGCGATACATCTTTTAACTGGTTGGGCTTACCGAAATTAAGGTTCTGCCCGTCGTAATAAAACCACTCATGGTACTCAGCCGAAAGCCTGTTCATAAACTCAAAATCGCTTTCGCGGTATTGAATTATATAATCAATTGGCGCAGTGTTTTGCGGCTTAATGTTGATGGTCAAATCGTTTGAAGGCGCATCGCCGGTTGCTTGTTGTATAATGCTCTGCAGGTTTTTATTAAGATACGACCCGACATCTGGTCCGCGTTCCAATAATATACTCGGACTGTAGCCGCTTATAATAAGCTCGCCCTGGTAGCCGTTACTGTGTAAAAACTCTACCCGGGTTACTTTACCTACAAATATCTGTCCGTCGCTTTGAGCTGTTCCAAACTCTACGGTAATGCTTTGGCCGATAAAATCTTTTGATTTATCTAAAGATATAGTGCCGAGGGTTTCCACCTGGTCATAATCTACCCTTAACTCAAAACTGTGGTGCTCATTAAACCGCTGAACAAGTTTAAAAGTAGAAAAGTGGGTAATGTCTGTTCCCTCTATATTGATGCTTACGCTAACTTTATTTTCCATGTTGGTTTAGTGTAACAATTAATGTTTTATAAAATCAATCACTTTGGCATCGCTGCAGCTTTCAAACTCTTTTTTATAATCCTCGTTAATTAATGCCACCGTAATTGCGCTACTATCACTTTTACTAAAGCGAAATCCATAGATCTTACCATCGTTTTTAAACGACCATACATTAAAATCTTTATCATAATTCACCGTATCCTTATGCAAAACTCCATTTATATGAAGCACTTTATAAGTTAATGCAGCCATGTAACCGTTTGTATTTTTTGATAAGGTGAGCTTAATTTTTTGAGCAGGATCAGCTATGCAATTACAGGTATAGTTACCAAGCGCTAAAGCAACCGTATCGGTAACGTTTGACAATGCCAGGATAGAATCCTTTTTGCTATCCGGAATTATCTGAGCTGCCTGCGCATCTTTATGCTTGCAGGACAATAAGATGGCTACAGCTAATGCAATTGAAAGCGCTATATGTTTAACCGGTTTCTGCATGTTATTTAATGTGGAATGCTTTTTTAGCATTTGCCAAATGTTGTGTCCTGTTCTTTATTCCGTTCGTTCCGCCATTAATTTTGCGTGTAATGGCAATAAGATTATCAGCATCTGCCAGGCGATTGAGTTTTTTCAAGATCGTCCAGAACCAACCGGCACAATCTGCAGCAAGCGGATATTTCTCCAATTTCTTGGGATTTTCGCTGGTGGTTACATCCTGGTTTATATATAAGCCATATGCTGTGTAATTGGCCCGGCCTGTAATTTGTATCAATCCACGCCCTTTAAATTTCTTGCCATCGCCGGCAACGGTATTACCCAAATCTTTTCTGCCTTCATACGCTGCGCCCGTAGCGTACTCCTGCGTTGTTCTAAACTCTGCACTTTCATGTGCTACCTGTGCTAAAAAATGAGCCTGCCTTAACCTGGTGTTAATTTCGTACTTTTTCATTGTAGCATTTAAATACGGCAATGCAACAGTAAGGTCAGATACTTTTGCATGAGGGCTAATCATCCGTAACTGAACAAGGCTAACATCAAAGGGGCTAACCTCCGGCCGGGTGGCTAAAACTCCCAGCTTAAACTGCCTGTAACCAAACGGCTCCGGTTTCCAAAAAGGAGACAACCCAAAATTCACATCAAATGGCTCGCTCGTTAATGCAAAACGATTACGGGTTCCAAACAGATCAGGCTGCTTTAAGAAAATATTATTTATCGGCTTTTGACGTGTCATTTCGGAAAGGCTAATTGGCTAATTCAAAAAAATTAACTGATCAGGTTAGATAATAACAAGCTGAATTAAAAATACCAAAAGCTGCTTTTAGTTATTTAGGGGGAATAAGTATTTAGATAGCATTGGCTTTGAAATCCAATAACAAACAAAGCGGAGCAGATAAATTATTTTGTAATCATCCCCTCCGCCTCGCTTCATTAATTATTTTGTTTTTGCCTTTTAAATTATAATTGTTGTGGCCAGTCATTTTCATGATCGGCGTTACCAATTTTTAAAGCACGGGCCGAGATTACGAAGCTCAACGTCATAGCGTCGCTACCCGTATTAGACATGCCTTCGTTATATTGTATAATATAACCGTCCGTAAAAGTTAATTCTTTCATTTTTGCATCTTCTTCAGATTTTTTGAAAGTTATTACTCCGTTAACCGTTTTATACTGGTTGTTTACCATTGATTCAATAACAGAAGTATCTGATGTTGATTCAATCTCTACCTGTATGGTACCACCATACACACCAGACGATGGACGTCCTTTTGCATCCACATCCCTGCTTAGAGAATAGCTGCACTGTAATACATCAAATTGGGTTGATCCAATGTTTATTGTTGCTTTGAAAGCCATTTTATTAAAGTTTAATTTTTTAAAAAGAAGAGACAATGATTTACATTGCTTCAGTTAATTACTCGCAGAATTAATTGGCGGCTGTTTTACCTGGCCAGTCATTTACATGCTGTGCATTGCCAATTTTTAATGTACGGGCCGAAATAGTAAACTTTAGGGTCATTGGCGTAGCGCCAGTGTTGTTTAAGCCTTCGGTGTACTTTACAATGTAACCATCACTAAAATCAAGCTCCTTCATTTTAGCATCCTCTTCTGATTTTTTGATCAGCAGCGTACCTGTAATAGGTTTAAACTGGCTGTTTACCATTGCCTCAATAATTGAAGTGTCTGAGGTTGATTCGATCTCGATGTCAACAGTACCACCGTAAACACCTGATGATGGGCGACCTTTTGCGTCGACGTCGCGATTTAACGCATAAGAGCAATTAAGTACATCGTACTGTTTGCCCGAAAAATTTAAGCTTGCTTTGAAAGCCATAACGATAAATTTTAAGTTAATGAATAAAATAATAAATAGTACTAACCGTCAGTACTCGTATTATTAACTACAAAAAATTAAAACTATTGTTTAAAGAAATTTCACTTTCTTTTTGAACATTAAATTAACTTTAAGCCAAAGTTATGGAGCTTTTGCAGCCATTTTTTACTATACTCATTATCAAGGCTATACAGGTGGCCGATGGTGCTGGTGCGTACCGGGCGGATAGAATTTTTTTCTAAAATATTTTTTTTAATGGCAATGTAAGTTGCCTTTTCATTTACAATCCAATCATTCCAGGCCTCTTCATCCAATATAGAAATTATGCGGGCAGATTTTCCTGCAAAATTATAATGGTTAAATACCTGGTCGGGCATAAAAATCCGGTCAAAAAACCCTTTGATTTTAGTATTGATTGAGGATTTATATACCGGGCAAAATACCACAACATGGGTGCTCCATTTAAAAGCATTTATGGCATCCTGCAGATCAGGCTCAGGGTCGGTAGCCTTAATATAAATGGAGAATTGTTTATTGGGGTTAAATATTAAATCGGCAATATTAATCTCTTTTATAAAAGCACCAGCTTGTGCTGCGCCATCACGATAGGCTTTAATAAGAGCCCCGGTAATAGGACCCTTATTAATATCTGCATTAATAATTGATAACTGCTTCATTCCCGACAAAAATAAGCAGTAAATTAACAATAACTACAGCAAAAGTTAACTCAATCTAAAGGCCGGTACTTTAGGCTTATAATAAACTAAGATTTTATTTTTGCTGATCGTAAGCAGTATTCCAGGTAGTATTTTCATCCTCGCCTTTATGTCCGTCAAGCTTAACTACAAAGCTTTTAGCAGGGAAATAAGGGGTTATATGAATATCCAGGTGAATCCTGTCCTTTTGTACCTCATCGCGCTCAAAACGCATAATTTTAAAACGTTCAATCAACCTGTCGGGGCCCTGTATATTATCTAAAAACTTCACAATCTGCGAGCGCAGGTCATGTTCTGTTTTGGTATTCCAGTTTTCAAAAGCGCGCCTGTTTAAAAAGTCAAACAACACTTTGGTAATGTAATCAAATACCCGTACTACCGAATAGGTTTGCAGACCAATGTTATCGCCATTGAACAGTGTTTTAGCCGAGAAAGCCATTACCTTACCGTACTCATTAACCATTGGCACCAGGCCAATTCTTTCAAGGTGAGAGATCTCGCTCTTTTTTAATTCAAAATGCACCCCATCAACTTCATTAATGGCGCCATGTTTTTTACCGGCAGTAACCTGCGACATTAAGGTGTAATACATTTTACCCGCAAGCGCGGCAGAACCGGGTACGAATAAATCGTCAGACTCACCAACTTCGGCAACTTTACCACGGCCTACCATCCAGTTACAGGTCATTATAGTATTTGATTTAAAAGCATCGCCGCCTGTTAAATTGGCCGATGTGAATAAATCTATAACGTCATCAGGTTGTTCAAGGTCGGCAAAGTCTGTTACCAGCATTACCTTATTTTCAAATGCCATTTTCGACCATCGCTCAACTACCTTGTTTGAACCCAGATAGCCTGGTATTACCATTAAAGAGTAGTTCTGCCTCAAATCAAGCCTGTCATAATTTTGTTTAAGCTCATTAGCAGCATATTCAATAAAACGCGGATTGTCCAGTTCCTTTAACTGGTCCAAATCGGCGTTTAAAATCACCAGGTTTTTAAGCTTATCTGTTTCTGTGTTTTTATAAAACAGATGTACCGTGCGGTAAGCGCGCTCCAATTCGCGTGTACTATCAAGCACATTACGCAAGTTGGTGTTTAAATTGGCATCGGCTTCCTTTAGCTTTTCGCCGCAGTTTTCAATCATTTCGCTCACCGTTGCACCGTCCTCAAACGCTTTTATCCATTGGTTAAGCTTTTGTTTAAGCTCATCGCGCTCGCCTGCTTTCTCATCGTCAGTTAAAAAAATTTGCTTGCGGGCTTTACGTTCCGGGTTCAAATTTTGCACGCCGTCAATTGTGGCTTCGAGTAAATCAAAGCCACCAACTTTTGATAATTTATCCAAACTTTCCTGTAAAGGTAAAGCAGGTTGTGCATTGCGTTCGGCAGGCTTAAAGCCTTTCTCCGG
>Ga0206874_1124_pt1 | contig 11656 bp, 8 predicted proteins | sample Alteio_BWOrgCont_12_FD_152629 | JGI IMG/M metagenome (GOLD analysis project Ga0206874, IMG submission 152629) | Enriched cells from forest soil in Barre Woods Harvard Forest LTER site, Petersham, Massachusetts, United States -... | ecosystem: Environmental > Terrestrial > Soil > Temperate forest > O...
CAAGTCGAGGCTGTACACTCGCGTGGCCCGAGGACACCTGGCACGTAAACGTTGGTGCTCCGCTCTATCACGCAATCTGGAGGCCCAGTGACCGAGAAGACCTCTTTGACGCATTGGGAGCTTTTGGAGTTAATTCTTCAAGACTTCTTCAGGCCGATGAGATGGCCATAGTCTTAGACAGGAAGCTAAACGCGTTTTCACCCCATATTCAGAGAATGTTCCGGACTGAGCGTGACCGTCGAGCTGTAATTCTCTCCGCATGCGCGAATCTTGCAGCCTCTCGAATCCAGCGAAGCCCGAGAGCTCGAACGGCAGCCGCTAAGACCCCTTGGACTCTGCTTAGCTGGCGAAGAGACCTACGAACGAAGACGATTTCAATGGTTGGCACTGTGCCATGTCGTGAAGAAATGTCTGGGACCATTTCGTTCGAGGCGGGCATCGAATTCTCGTCTAATGGGGAGACGTATCAGCCAATTCCCTTGCGGGCAGATTGGATTGGAGACGACAACAGACTCCGATCGATAGAGGGCTACTCGTTTCGCACTCCATCGCTAACCGAGCCCCTTATTTTCCGGGCCTCAGGCGATAGAGCCCTAAATTTCACACTGGCCGTTGGGGAAGCTCAGCTGGTCATATGTCCAAAAGCTATGCGGGGCGACATGGCAGTCTTCTTGGGCTTAGTGCAGGATTGCGAAGCGCGTGAAAGTACTGTTGATCACTTTCCAGAGTTAGTTGCGCTGGGTCCGGTCACGCCAATTCGAGAGATCGACGGTCTCCTTAAGATGAGCCGGAACGCTGAGGTGCGGTCTGAATTAGACGGCGGCCTGCGTCTACGTGGCACCACATACCACTACCTTGCTCTCCCGACAGCACTCCTGTATGGCGAAATTCCTGATGAAGGGTGGACTTGGGTCGTGGATGGCGCCACCACCTCGGCAGAAGTCCACAGAAACGAAGATGGACAATTCCATGTTGATCCTCCGGTAGGAGGAACCCAATATAGTTTGGCCTTGAGGCAGATAGAGATAGCTCGATTCACGGCCGGACACAGCGTCGCGGATGCTCGACAAGAGGAGCGAAGACATCGTTGGCCGGTCCTACTTCATCGGAGAGAAAGTTTCGAGATCCTTGGAGAAGCAGGAGATCAGGCCGTTACCGTTCGCTTTTCTCGCAAGACTGGCTTGCCAACCATCGGCTTTCAGCCCTGCTGGTCTGTCTCAAGCAAAGCTCGACCACTTGTTGCTATGATGCCGTCTCCCGATCAGACACCCTATGCCGTTCCGGTTTGCGATTTTATTAAGCGAGTACCGCAGGCAACATCAGGCGACTGCATGTCCCAAAGCAGAGCACAGGACTCGTGGGAAGCATACGTCAGGAAGGCTGGCCGATGACGCTAGATAGCCAAGTTTTGGTGGAATGGCTCTCGGATGGCTCCTGTTCTGGATTGTTCGGTCAGCTTATCGAAGCACTGAAGGTCATAGGCATACTCAGAGACGACATGGAACCACAAGAGTTTAAAAGGGCGATGCATAGTTCGCTCCGAGACTTGTCGGATGGCTCGATCTTAGACTTCGTCGAGGGTGGCAAATGGCAGGTACGGCAGACCAAGATCGCAATGATCAAGCAGGAAGCAGGGTTGGTCCGCGCTGTTGTCTGTGGCGCCCGCGACAGCAGGGTCCATTTGGCGCTCTCGAAACTGCCCAGCCAATCTCAGACTCAATCCCTAGGGCGTTTTGGAGTTCAAGTCGTCGGGCCTCCAGAAGAGTTGACCCACTGGATTCAAGTGAGCGGGCTGACGGTTGAGTTGCACTGGGTTGGAATTCAGGTTAATAGTGCCATAGATCAGCTTGGCGCAACCAATGCTCGAAGAGCCACGGAAATCAAAGAGGCCCTGCCAAATCCCATTATCAGGGAGGGTCAAGTGGAAGTAAGACGGCTTATCGACAACTTTCGCCGCGACATCACCAACGTACTCCCTTCGCCGGAAGTAGGAATCGTCCTGGAGATAACGGAAAAATACACATCCCGCCGTGTGCGTTACGTTGGCACCGCCCAAGGATGGCTGAAGGTGGATTACTTATGGGCTCCGTGGGTCTGCGCCGCAAGCGAAGGAAAGAGCCTTGCGGCAATTCGAAACGGGAATAGGATGGCTGTTCCTCTTTGGGCTAGACTCCCGGATGGGCTATCGCGGGCCGTCACGCTGGCCAGCGGAATCCCGTGGGAAGATTACGGGGGATACTATTTGAGCGGACCGATTCCTCCAGCGCTTCTCTTCAACTTAAAGCGCGTTTTATGCCTGTGCTGATATGAAGGACCTTTTCGAAACTGAAGATATTCTTCGGGAAACCTACCTGAGCTATTTGCGAAGCCCGTTTAGGCTGCGCCACCCTGGCGTGTCCTCTGAGCGAGATGAGCTCCTAACCCGGGAGGGCTCGCTCTATCAACCGCTTTACTTGGAATTCACACCAGCCTACAAGTTGTCAGGGCAATCTGCATCTGAAGTGGCCGCCGAAATTGGGGCACCGCGTTCGGTAGGCCGGATGCTAGAGAGTGGTCTGTTTCCCAACTCGAGGCAGCTTTACGAACATCAGAAACAGGCATGGTGTGCAAGTCGCAAAGGCAAGTCAGTCATCGTGACAAGTGGCACCGGCTCCGGGAAGACAGAGTGCTTCTTAGCCCCGCTCCTAGCGAGCATTGCAGAGGAAATGATTCGAGATGGAGAATCAGCCGGCGCAGCGCCTACTGCCCCTTGCTTCTGGCGAACTCCCAGAGCTCGAAGGTCTGACCAGCGGCCGCAATCTTTGCTTCAAAGGCCGGCAGCCGTACGTGGCTTGATAATGTATCCACTCAATGCTCTTGTCGAGGACCAGCTAGCCCGACTAAGAGAGGCGTGCGACAGTTCGGAGGCTCGAACGTGGTTTGACCATCATGCCGGCGGTGACAGGATCTGGTTTGGAAGATACACAGGTCAGACGCCAATTTCAGGAAAGGAATACGATGAGGATGGCAACATTAACCAAGATGCTAGGCGACGCATGCATAAGGCACTGAATGATATGGACAAAGATTGGGATGCCGCCGTGCAGTCCTATCAATCAGGGGTTCCGGTCGATCCTAGGCGTTTCTTCCAAGACCCAGAGGGTTCAGAAATGTGGAGTCGATGGGATATGCAGGAGACTCCTCCCGATATCCTTATTACCAACTACTCGATGCTCAACATCATGTTGATGCGCGATCTCGAGTCGGACATTTGGTCACAAACAAGGCAGTGGTTAGAAAGCGACCCACGAAATGTGTTTCACCTCGTCATCGATGAGTTGCACAGTTATCGTGGAACGGCTGGCAGCGAAGTTGCATTCTTGCTGCGTACCCTTCTGGCCAGAATCGGCGTCAATCCCGACAGCCCGCAAGTTCGAATCCTCGCAACCAGCGCCTCTATCGAGCAGAACTCAGATGAGAGTCTTCAATTCCTTGCCGACTTTTTCGGGCGCAGCAAAGATAGTTTCAGAATCATTCCGGGAGACCCTGTGGAGTTCGGGGAGAGTAATGATTGGCAAGACGCTCGTGAGGCATTTAGTTCGATCGGCTCTTCTGACTTGGAAGAAGTAACCTCTGCCCTCGGGTTGGGTGAGAAAGTAGATCGGAGCAATCTCGCCAACTATTTGGACGAGATCGGCATCGTGGATGCCGTTAACAAAGCTGTAACGCGCAGAGATGGGGAAGAGGAACGTCGTGTCACAGTGACGACAAGGGAACTAGCAGACTGTCTTCATTTAGATCAAACGACGACCCGTGGGGTTGTGCGAGCGTTAGCTGCCGCAAGGATCGAGGGAAGAACCCCGATGTCCATTCGAGGACATCTGTTCTTCCACGCTTACGGACGATTGTGGGCATGCTCGAACCCTTCTTGTGAGGCGATCCCTAGTGACGTTACGCGTCGCATCGGCAAGCTCTACGACAATCCGGTTCCGACTTGCTCTTGTGGAGCGCGTGTACTCGAACTCCTGATATGTCAACAGTGTGGCGAAGCATTTTTGGGTGGATACGTCCTGGAAAAGACTGATGAGGATGACAACATTCGTCTTTTCCTTTCTCCCGATGCGCCCGACTTTGCGGAAGCTCCCGACAAGAAAGTTGAGTTTGATCCGGGCTGTGAAGGCTATCGAATTTTCTGGCCCACCGCACCTGGAGCAGTTATTTCGGCTCGGTTACCTAAGACAAAACGTCAGAAGGATGGAAGCACTTCTTGGGATGAGGACAAGATTCTACGGACTTGGCAGAAGGCCGGCCTTAGCAGCGGCACTGCAGAACTGAATATAGGCGCGCCGCCGGCCAATTCGGAATACAAAGAAGGGTTCACATATGTTGTTGCTATCCCGCCACCTCCTCCAAATAGGTTCTTCAGCGCTTTCCCAAGTACCTGCCCTCATTGTGGACATAACTGGTCTCGCCGCCGACAATACAAGAACTTGATCCGCCGCTTTTCCGGAGGGTTCGCCCGGTCAGCCCAGGTCCTATCCGCCACGCTTCTTGAGGTGTCTTGTGAGAACGAGCGACGCACGATCGTCTTCACCGACTCCCGATCTGACGCTGCGCGTCTCTCCACGTCGATTAAGACGGCCCATTATAAGGAGCTACTGCGCACGCTCGCCTCAGTAGAGCTGTCACAGGCTATCGGGCGACAGTCGGATACCGATCGCGAGCGACGTCGCTGGTCCCAAATTGCGCGGCAAGCGCAGAGTCTTTGGATCGTCGACGAACTTGAGGCGAGGAATTTGTTGGATGACAACATGCCCGAGTCTTATAGCAAGTCGATGCGGGACTTCCTCCGAGGCCTGGCGGACGAACCTGCATTTCTATCGGACACGCCAGTAGCTCAGTGGGGATATTGCACGATGCTCGAGATGCGCGGAGCCATTTTCCGACGCTTTATCGAACTTGGTATGAATCCAGGTGGGCCCTTGCCTTCGGTGCAGGGTCTTGAAACCACTCCGTGGTGGCGGCTAATAGACGGCAGCTCGGAGTTCATCGTTCCTGCTCCCGATCAGACCGAACAAAGAGAGCTGATCGCGCTAATTGCGACCGAATTCCGCGAGACTCTGGTGCGTACGGGCTTGCAGGCGTCTAGTCATCGCGACTTCGAGTCACTCGGTTTCGGCTTCGTCTGGCTTCCCAGAGAGTTTCAAACAAGCCAGGTTGAAGACCAAGCCACTGCGACCGTCATCCGCATTCTTGTTGAGAAAAATCGTTGGGACGATGATTTTCCAACTGACCAACATGACAACCTACCAAGGGAGGCGTCCTCTTATTTAGAGGCGGTAGATTCCGCTCGCGGTGTTCCAATGGGAACAACGGCCTCTGGTGTTCGGAATCGGCTTGGACAAGAACTTCGAGCTCATCGCCTTCTCATAAATCGCCTGGTGTTCTGTATCCCGCTAAGGACCGAAGCGGAGCTATCCCTCCATGTGTGTGGTCGGTGCGGAGCGCGTCACCTGCATCCTTCAGCGGGTGTGTGTTGGGTGTGCAACGAGCTCCTGGAGCACATTCCCTCGTTATCTCCGAGTGACGAGGACTCCGACACTTATCGTGCCAACTATTACCGTCTGCTCGTACGTGAACGGCGCGGCAACTTCCCATTCGCCTCCTTTGAACTAACTGGCCAAACCACAAGCGATGCGCGGCGTAGTCGTCAGAGGCGCTTCCAGGACGTATTCCTCGAGCCTGATGAGAACCGTCGATTCCAGCACGTTAGCTTGCTTTCAGTTACGACCACCATGGAGGCGGGCGTTGATATTGGCTCCTTACGTTCAGTAGTCCTTGGCAACATGCCTCCAGTTCGATTTAACTACCAGCAACGCGTTGGTCGTTGTGGTCGACGAGGTACGGACTTTTCAATCGCTGTGACACTGAGTCGAGGTCGGAGCCATGACGACTATTACTTCGCCCAGCCACGGGCGATCTCAAGCGATCGAACACCGCCGCCCTTTATCGACGTGTCCAATGAGAGCATTGCGATGCGTGTTATTCGAAAGGAAGTGTTGCTGCATGCATTTCAGGGCAATGCTTCCGGTCTTGTTGCAATGGACAACGACGTTCATGGTCCGTTTGGCCTAACCGCCGCCTGGCCGAGCCTGAAGCCTAGTATCGAAAAATGGATTTCTCAGAATGGCGACACAATCCGAACTATCGTTCAGCAGCAGGTCAGTGGCACTCAACTTAACCCAGACGATCTCGCAAAACGCGTTACGGGCAGCCTTCTGCATGATATCGATGATGCAACGGCTGATCCTGTCGCCCAAGAAGATCAGCTTGGGCGCCATCTTGCCTACCGTGGCCTCTTCCCAATGTTTGGATTTCCGACGCGGGTTCGATACCTTTACCTCGGCGGTTTGAACTGCGAGGACTCCGTGGATCGAGAGATGGAGCGGGCAATTGGCAGCTTTGCGCCTGGTAGCCAGGTCGTCTGGGAAGATAGGCTTTTCACCGCTCTAGGATGCGAGCACCGAATTCCAAGAGGCAGGGGCAGGATGGAGCGAACTTCCGATCCACTTGGCCCAACATCCCAAATCGGGCTCTGCAAGCTGTGCATGTCCGTGACCGAAACACTTGGGCAAGCACGTTGCAGTTTTTGTGATTCAAGTGACCCTGATACCTATCGCGAGATAGAGATGTGCCAGCCACGAGGATTCTTCGCTAGGGGCGATTTGGCAACCGACTACCGTGAACGATTTGAGTTCAGTCCTCCGGCTCTTACGGCTAGACTTGCCCCGGTAGCTGAAGAGGCAGTCGTGGTCGGCAATGCTCGCCTAAGCAGAGGCTCTAGCAGTCTTTATCGGATCAACGACAATTCCGGGAACCTGTTCTCCTTCCTGAAGAAGCGAGGCGAAGAGGTGTGGTTCACTCAAGAAGCGGAAACCCTTGCGTTGGATAACCTTGGAAGCTCTAATACCGCAGGCCGGAGGTGGTCAGATATAGAAGATCAAAGGACCGTAGCGATTGGTCAGGTGAGTGCCGCCGTTTCAACAATCATCTCCCTTGCGCATCGAACCGAAGAGCTTGGGCACCTCAATCTTTCGCTTAAGACTGCCGAGGGGCGCTCGGCGTGGCTTTCAGCCGCGTATCTTCTGCAAAGGGCCGCAGGAGCCCTGCTCGATGTGGACCCGGAAGAATTCGTCGTAGGTGTCCAGGAGTCGACACTTGCCGGCCAGATATTTGTTACCGACAAATTAGAGAACGGATCTGGTTACACGCACCGCATTTCGGCGCCAGCGGTGTTCCAAGACTTATTGAGTCGGCTAAATACTGGAATTCCTGATAGCATGGGTGAGTTCTTGCGGGGACCATTGCATGAAGGGAGTTGCGCAACTGCCTGCTACCGATGTTTGATGACTTACAGCAACTCGCGCACTCACCCACTGCTCGACTGGCGCATCGGCCTTGACACGATTAAACTTCTGACTGATGGTGGCGCCCCTTCGATGACGACTTCCTATTGGGACAGGTATCGAGTTACAGACGATTCAGTCATTTTTCGCCTGCTCCGCTCGCTTTACCCGAACTACAACGTTCAAATAGATCATCACGATGAGTTTCCCGTAGTCATCATCGAGGGTGCTGCGCCACTTCTAATTCATCACCCGCTGATTGCTCCAGATGCGCCGGCGCTCGGGGCCCGACTCGATCAACACCCTAACAGCAGGCCTATTTCACTCTTCAGGCTTATCAGAGCCCCGTGGACTGTCTTCTTTGCCGAGTAAGCATTTGCGGTGGAGTTCGTCAATTACGTCCCGCATCGCGCTTTTATAAGGTCCTGTTTTGTGCCTTGCCAGCAGGAATTCAGCAACCGTGCCGCGCTGTAACTCGGCCGTCATGCGATTCGCTTCAAACGTTCCTACTGCAAGATTGTGACATGCTCTCCAGTGAACTCTGTTTCCTTGGGCACCGTCTTCGAGTCCATCGGTGTATTCCTTCGCATCCTTTTCATCACGAAGACACTGGAGCTCACCAGACACCCAATCCTTGACTGCAAACTGCTCGTTTCGTTGCAGCTCAAGTAGCTGCAACTCAAATCGCTTCCTTCGTTTGTCGTATTCAACGGGGTCGCGCTCTCGCTCACGGGTCGAGAGCCGGATCTGTGCAAGTCCCGAAAGGTGAGCCTGCTTAAACGCCGCACTCATCATCCACGACTGCGAGTCAACCGAGTCAGCCCCACAAAGAAACGCAAAGTGGATCGCAAGTGGCGACCCAACTGAAAAGACATGCATATGCTTGTCGGAGAGAATCTCACGCGCATGAATGATCGCCTCGGCAGCCTCTCGGAGTGCCCCCTTTTGAGCAAGAGGAGCTAGGCTGCCGACCCCAACCTTCGTTGTTTCTTCATTCTGAATAACGGGCTGCGATCTAAAACTGGACCAGAGCGTTTCACGATCGTGACCGTGTAGAGCAGGAATAAGAGAGGGCTTCGATGGGCTTAACACGGCATTGAGAGATTCCGACATTCTTTTCGTGTTTTCAGAGGTGGTCTGAATGCGCCTGGCGATCTCCTCTGCTGTTTGACCTGGAGGAAAGGGGTGGTCTAGCGTTACAACCTGGGGGACACCGAGGCGTATCGCCAGCTCAACGATCTTGGCTGGGTCGATATCAGCCGAGTTTGAGCGGACAAAATAGTAAGCTCCGGAGTCCAAGATGAGCTCATCTGGCAGCTCTAAAGACCCTAAAGGGTCAGGAGAGTCAAGAAGCTTATTTGCAAACCGTACTGTTCTCGTGTTCCTGAGGAAGTCGTAGGCATTGATCAACACACCATCGCAGGCAGCCACCTTCCACGGTAGCAGCTTGAGGCCAGCGTTTGGGAAGTCTCCTATCCGATAGCTCGCGATAAATCTCTTTGGAGGGATGGCTATTGCCTCCCGTCTCTGCAAGTCTCGATCCCATTGCGGCGTAGTAGCGCCAGCGCGTGGCAAGTTTCGAACGAAGAAAGAGGCGCATCCGTCAGGGCAGAAACCAGACGTTTCGCCGGAACCCGTCTATTTTCAATTCGCGCATACCACTGAATGACCTGGTTCGGTCCGCTGCTACTAACGTCAGGTCGATCGATTACTTCTCGCAATAGCTTCTGGTCGAGTGGCTTCGTGAATGCAGCCAGAGGCCCCAAAGAGTTCAGCATTCGCTCTTCTCGCGAGTGGTCAATGCCAAGCCACTGCAGTAGGCGCGCCTGACACCGCCCCATGCGATCGGAGAATGCATCGAAGTCCGTGGATCTTGACTTCAGGTCATCGACCGGAAGATAGGCGATGTAGTCTTTCGGAGCGAGAATGAGGACTCGGTTTAGTTGCGGCGGCAGGAGATCAGAGAGTTGAGCCGCAATCCGACCGGCGAATTCAGGTTTGAGCGCCTTAGATAGTTTCTCGTCATATGGTTCAATTTGATCGTCCTGCCTAACGATGCCATGGCGAGCCGAGATGACAAAGATGTCCAGCGGCAACCGGATTTCCGGCAAGCGGCGTCGGAGCGTTCGAAAAAGTGGTCCATCGTAAACGTCCGTGGCCGGCCCCGGAAGGGGCCTTTTCGTGTGGCTGCATCCCAACATCAACAAGTCTCGTTTGCCATCCGAAGTCACGCGGTTAGGATACCGCGGAGTCCTAATGGGGCAGCCCAAAATCGTGGTGTTGTACCGCCAATTTTCTCGTTCACACCGAAGGGGTCACAGGTTCAAACCCTGTACCGCCCACCAGTTGGCTGTCGGTCTCAGATTCAAGAACACTGCCGCAAGAGCCGCGGAGTGAGCCGATTCATGTAGAATTTCCGAGTGACCAGACTAGAGGAGGCGGCTCGGCTGTCCGGTTTTGCCGCAGCGCATGCTGTTTGGTGTGTCTCAAGCGGGGAGACCCTTATTCCGCTCATCCTATGGTCGAACGAGGCCGGCGAGCGGAACCTTGAGCGGTTGGTGGCTTCCACTTTAGAGGAATGGGTTGTAATGCAAGAGGAGCGCATGGCGGAGCTGGCTGGCGTTGCTCGGTACGCCGTTTCTGCTTTCGACGGCTTCATCAACGATAACGGATTGCGGATAAATACGCTATTTCTTACGGCACGAGTGTTCAACGAAACTGGGTACCGGATTAAGTTTGGAGTGTCTTACGCACCTAAGAAGCTCCTAAAGAAGCTGACCGTGCATCCTTTAAGGGTTTTGAGTAGCACCGCCGTTGACAACAATGACCTAGAACAGATCACCACCGCATTTTTCGACGGCGTAGCCGAACACCCGAAAGGGTCCGAGTTGTGGAGAACTCGCCTGGTTGACGCCTCACCCCAAAGCTAAACTGCCTTGAATTCAGATCCTTGCAGAAGATGGCGAAAGGGACTGTGCACAAATGGGAGTTCAAGGCTCGTTTCCGGCGGGGAGCGTATGGGTGGAAGTCGCAGCCGGCGATTCTGCGAATAAGGCAGGCGGTCTCCGAGATCAAGAAGGTGGCGCGCACCGACACCGTTCTCGCGGCCGAGGGCGCAGTCGCATTTCTGGAAAGAGTTTCGCCCGCACTCGAGCACGTAGACAGCTCCTCCGGCGCAATCGGCGTCGCCGTTAATCGCGCCCTCGACGACCTGATCCAAATCATCGCGGGGGCGCCGTCTGACGCAAAAACCCGCGCCGATTGGCTCTCCCGCCTATGGGCCGCATACGAAGCCGACGCGATTCCGTACATCGAGGCGTTGGGCGACCAATGGGGCGAACTATGCGGCTCGGGAGAATTGGCCTCCGAGTGGGCGGACTCCCTCATGGATATGACGCGTATGGCGCTGAGCCCAGATCCGAGGCTGCACGGATACTTCCGTGGTACCTCGGCATGCCTAAGTGCCCTCTTCCGCGCGGAGCGCTACCAGGAGATCGTCGACCTCGTCGAAGGCGAGCAGATTTGGCCGTACAAGCAATGGGCGGTGAGGGCCCTCGCGGCGATGGAAAAAGGTGCGACGCCGGGCGAAGTGCTTGAGTTTCCCCCGTAGACGCCATCGACGCCCCTGCTTAGGTGGGTGACTTCGAGAGATCCTCCAGCGACTTTTTGGTAACGATTCTTATCGTCTGCGGTTGCGGTTTCGAGAAGCTTCTTCAGCGCCAGTTTCTCCGCCGACACGAGCGCATCGCCCGACTCCGCCACGTCCGGAATCACTCCGGCGCCTTCCCAGTTCTTCTTCGTGTAAGGGTTGATCGCCCGGCCGGACGGGATGAACGCCTCGAAATGGTCCGTCAAACGGTAGAAGTCGCCGGGATTTGCCCCGCCCCACGTCGAGGTCCCAACGATGGTGGCTCGATGCAGGCACTGCAAGTCGTAAGCGCACTCCTCCGCTCCGGATCCCGTTCGTTTGCTGGTCAACACATAAATCGGCTTGTTCAGATACTTCCGCCCCGGTACGCGCTCGTTCGTCCAGAATTCGCTCGTCTTGTTCCCCTGCCGAAAGTAAAGGTCGTTCAAGTGGGTCCGCTTGGCAAAGAAGTAGCTGAGAAGCGTCTTCACCGCCTCCGGGTCGCCTCCACCGTTGCGCCTAAGATCCAAGATCAGCGCCTCCGTGTTCGCCAGAAAAGTCATCGCCGCCGTCGACAGCGATTTTGCCGCTCCGGCGTCTAAGAAGCTCCGAACTTCGAGATAGCCGATGTTTCCCGGCAGCC
>Ga0206874_1263_pt1 | contig 11622 bp, 8 predicted proteins | sample Alteio_BWOrgCont_12_FD_152629 | JGI IMG/M metagenome (GOLD analysis project Ga0206874, IMG submission 152629) | Enriched cells from forest soil in Barre Woods Harvard Forest LTER site, Petersham, Massachusetts, United States -... | ecosystem: Environmental > Terrestrial > Soil > Temperate forest > O...
CGGCGCCCTCGCGCTCACCGGAGCTTTTCTAATCACCTACGAACGTGGCGCAGAATTGTTGAATTTCGGCGCGGCGTAAACGGTGCGGCGTTCGCCCGGTATTTCCTGCGAGCGGAAGAAAAGCGCTGGACTAACTTTGTTTATCCGCTTCTCGGATTTCTAATTTGTTTCTTCATCTGGCTCAATCTCAGCCCCGCGGCAAAAATAGCAGGCGGCGTCTGGATGGTAATTGGAATAGCGTATGGCGCGGTAAAGACCAAGGGTTTCCAATCCGACCTGGTAAAATTCGATGTCCCTGCTGAAGAAGAATAAGCGATCACGATTTAATCCGGCTCTTGTGTCACGATGTGAACGTCTACCGCAGGGGCGTCACGCAGGAAGCGATTAATTGCGTTCATATAAAGTAGTTTTCGCCAGCCTTCCACGGCCGACCTGCCAAAGATGACTTGTGTTATATGCTTGTCTCGCGTAAATTGCGCGGTTACGTCGGAAATATTCTCGCCCTTCAGACGAACAGGTTTGGCCCCCAGGCTTTCTGCAAACTGTAAATTTGCCACGAGTGCCTTTTCTTCCTGCTCGTCCGTCGGACGATCGTCAACGTGCACGGCGTAAAGTTCGGCGTCCATGCGGCGCGCCATGCGCGCCGCTCTCGCCACCAAGTACTGTGCCTTTGGACTTCCGCTGATACAAACTGCGATTCGTTCGCGCACGGCCCAGCTTTCGCGAATATCTTTTTCCACCAGGTAGGATTCCAAGCTGCGATCCACCTGCTCCGCTACTTGCCGCAGGGCAAGTTCGCGCAATGCGATAAGGTTACCGCGGCGGCAAAAATTCTCGCCGCCGTAAACATCGCCGCGTCTCATGCGGTTCTGCAGAGCCTCGGGAGTCAAATCGATCATCACGGTTTCGTCCGCCATTTGCAGAACCCAGTCCGGCACGGTTTCGCGAACCAGCACTCCGGTAATCGCGCGCACCGTGGGCGCGATGCTTTCGATATGTTGGATATTTAGAGTCGAAAGAACGTCGATCTTGGCCTCTATGATTTCCAGCACGTCTTCATAGCGCTTGCGATGCTTGCTGCCGGGAATATTGGTATGCGCGAGTTCGTCCACCAGAACTACCTTCGGATTTCGGGCGATGATCGCATCCGTATCCATCTCTTCAAAAAGCGTGCCTTTGTAATCCATTTTGCGCCGCGGGATGGTTTCAAGCTGTGGCACTAGCTCCGCGATGCCCTTTCTTCCGTGTGTCTCCACCACGCCGATGGCCTGGTCTTCTCCCCGGTTTTTTCTCCGGATCGCCTCGCTCAGCATGCTGTACGTTTTTCCTACGCCTGGTGCGTAGCCCAGAAACAGCTTCAGGATTCCTTTGGTTCTTTCGGCAGGCTTCGAAACCGCCAACCATTCTTCAGGAGTTTTTGGCATTCCGCTTAATCTCTTTTGTGGGCGCCTGGTAAAGCTACGATAGAATGGCAAACGTGCGCGAGCCCTTTCTCTATCGTTTTTTGCGATTTGCCGTGGCTTCGGGCTTAGTCCTGGGAATTTCTCTTTTCTATCGCCACGTGCTTCCCGTTAATCTCACTACGGTGGCGCTGACATTTCTCCTGGCCATTTTAGCGGTTTCCACGGTGTGGGGCATTGCTGTGTCAGTGTTCATGTCCGTCGCTGCGATGCTTGCATTCAATTATTATTTTCTTCCTCCCGTAGGGAAATTCACCGTCGCAGATCCCCAGAACTGGGTAGCGCTCTTCGCTTTTCTGGTGGTCTCTGTTTCGGCTAGTTCACTTTCCACACGCGCGCGGCAAAAGGCTGAAGACGCTTCCGCGCGCCGCCGGGAAATCGAGAAATTATACGCCTTCAGCCAGGTTTTGCTCGAATCCGGGAACGTAATTCAGTTGCTCAACCGAATTCCCGCCCAGATTGTAAATACATTCGAGGTGGGCGCCGCAGCGTTGTTGCTTTCCGACAAACAGAAAGTCTATCGCTCGGGGCCGGTGATTCCGCGTCTCGACATCGACAGTCTCAAAGCCATTGTGGTTCGCGAAGAGCCGGTCATCGACATTCCCAACAGTCTCTGCTTCGTTCCCGTCCGCTTGGGAGTGCGTCCGATCGGCAGCTTAGGAATTTCCGGTTCGACTCTTTCGCGCCAAACGCTCGAAGCCATCGGCACCTTGATCGCCGTTGCCGTGGAGCGCGCTCGCGCCATTGAACAGCTTGGACAGACCGAAGCCATGCGCGAAGGCGAACGTCTGCGCACCGCACTGACAGAGTCCGTAACCCATAACCTGCGAACTCCGCTGACTTCCATCAAGGCTTCTGTGACAAACCTTCTTACGAATGGTGGTCTTAGCGATGCTCAACGCCAAGATCTCCTGGTGGTCATCAACGAAGAAAGCGACCGTCTGAACCGCCTCGTTGGCGAGGCCGGCGAAATGGCACGTCTGGATGCCGGTGAAGTGCAGCTCAAGCTCGAGCCCATCGCGATAGAAACCGTAATCCATGCGGCGCTGAGCCAATCCAAGTCCACTCTCGGCAATCGCGACGTGCGGGTCATCGTGGCGCCCGATCTTCCGCGCGTGCGAGTGGATCTTGTCCTGGTCAAGGAAGCTCTTTCGCATCTTATCGAGAACGCGAGTCAATACTCTCCAGTGGACCGGCCTATTACGATTACTGCTGAGTTGAGCGGCGATTTCATCGTCACTAGCGTGGCCGATCGCGGCTCGGGAATCGACGACCTGGAGCAAAGCCTTATCTTCGAGAAATTTTACCGCGGCAAAGATCAGCGGTTCCTAGTACAGGGCACCGGGATGGGTTTGCCAATCGCCAAAGCAATCGTCGCGGCTCACGGCGGTACGATGAGCTTGACCAGCCAACGGGGCCAAGGATCCGTTTTTTCCTTCACCTTGCCGCTGGATCACAGCCGCGTGGCGAACACATGAACGCGGCGACTATTTTGATCGTTGACGACGAACCCCAAATCCGGCGAGTAATGCTCACGACACTGGCGTCACACGGCTATTCCGTGATGGAAGCCGCCAGCGGCGAGGAAGCTCTCGAAAAAATTCGCAGCGAGCGGCCCGACTTAATCATCCTCGATGTAAATATGCCGGGAATGTCGGGGCTCGATACTTGTGCCGAAATTCGCACTTCCAGTGATGTGCCCATCATCATGCTGACCATCCGAAATAGCGAACGCGACAAGGTTCAGGCGCTCGACGCGGGCGCTGATGATTACGTGGTTAAGCCTTTTGGTGTTCAGGAATTGATGGCGCGCATCCGCGCCGCGCTCAGGCGCAGCGCCCCGGGTGATGCCACTCCCGCTTTCTTATCTGACGACCTGAAAATTGACTTCGAAAAACGAGCGGTAACCATGAAAAATCATCCGGTCCGGCTTACGCCGAAAGAATTCGAGCTTCTGCGCCACTTAGTGGCAAATAGCGGAAAAGCTCTGGGGCATCGCCGGCTACTCCAGGCTGTTTGGGGACCGGATTACGGAGAAGAAACAGAGTATTTGCGTGTGTTCATCAACCAATTAAGAAAAAAAATCGAACCGGACCCGCGCAAGCCTCGCTACATCCATACCGAACCGTGGGTGGGTTATCGATTCGATCCACCTCAAGAGAAATCCGTGGTCATCGACCCCGAGAAGTAGTTTTTATTGCAACGCGTGGATCTCGTCCAGCTCGAGATTCAATTCGGCAACATTCACGCATGGTTCGCCCAAGAAACCGAACTGGCGTTGCTGCGAATGTCGCTGCCCTAGCGCCCGCAGATCGGCCTGGATTCATTGCCTTGAACCGTTTCTTCCTACCTCCTGTGGAGCGCGGCAGCCAGACCGGGAAGAGTCAGCCTTCCAGCTTGAATTTCGTTGCGGCCAGCGCGTACAGCCTTCTCCACAACAGGCGATTGATGGTAACTACCATAGCCGCCATCAGGATGGTGGCCGCAATCAGCACGCGGGAGTTTCCCGAGTCGGCCGCACTACTGATCACCGAACCTAGCCCGGTTACGGTATAGGTTTGGCCCTTGAAGCGGAAATATTCCGCGATGATGCTCGCATTCCACGCTCCGCCGGAAGCCGTAACGAATCCGGTGATCAGGTAAGGAAATATTCCTGGCAAGTACAATTCGCGCCAACGCTCGAATTTGTCGATCCGGAAGACATTGCATACTTCTTTCAAATCCGTGGGTATGGCCATAGCTCCCGCAATCACGTTGAACAAGATGTACCATTGCGTTCCCAAAAGCAGCAGCACGATTGAACCGATACCGAGGCCACCGCCGACTCTGATTAGCATTAGAAGAATGATAGGAAATAGTGCTGTGGCCGGAACCGACGCGGCAACCTGCGCAATCGGCTGCACAATCGCTGAGAGTTTTGGTTTCAGACCCACCATCACTCCCGCCGGAATGGTCCATATCCCGGCGAGCGCCAGAGTGGACATAACTCGAAGGAATGTGGCGCCCGCTCCGACAAGAATTCCGCGCGCTTCCGCTTTCGTAAGTCCAGCCAGTAACATGCTCATCTTCAGGAATGCATAGACCACGCCGACCAACATGGCACCGAGAAGCAGTCGTGATACCCACCTGCCTATAAAGCCGTCTTCTCGTTTAGCGGCCGATGCCGCTTGCTTTTTGGCAAAATATAAACTCAAGTACTCTCGCGCCGGTATCACAGATACTCGTGCCAGGAACGGCAGAACTCTAGAGCGCTTCAGCAGATCCAAAACGAAAGAATGCGGTGCCTCCACCGATTCGACTTGCTCGAATTTGAATTTTTCTGTCCATGCAATCACCGGCCGCCAGATCAGCTGATCGATCAGCACGATAATTCCGATCATCAACCCAAGTCCCCAGACGATGGCTCGTATGTCGCCCGCATTGGCGGCCGTTTGCAAATATGAACCGAGGCCTGGAAGACGCAGATCGCGATTCCCCAGCACGAACATCTCGCAGGCCATCAGGAAAAACCAACCGCCCGCCACCGACATCATGGAATTCCATACCAACCCGATCGCTGCATACGGTAGCTCCATCTGCGTAAATCTTTGCCACCAGCTCCAACGATATATCTCCGCCACTTCCCGCATTTCGCGTGGGATACTCTTAAGCGAAGAATAAAAGCTGAAGGTCATGTTCCAAACCTGCCCGGTGAAAATCAGCAGGATGGATCCAAGCTCCACGCCGAGTTGTCTGGTTGGAAATAGCGCCACCATTGCCAGCATCACACCTGGAAGAAAACTTAAGACTGGAATGGACTGCAAGGTATCGAGCAAGGGAATCATGAATCTTTCGGCTTTTGCGTTGTATGCCGCGATGTATCCGTAAACCAACGTAAACGCAAAGCTGAAAACGTACGCAATCGCGATGCGGAGCACTGAGAACATCGCGTATTTCGGCAGCGCGCTCACTCCCAACTGAATCGTTGTTTGCGCGTTTGCCGGCGCCAACCAGTAGTGAGTCATGGACAGCAGTGCGTAAAATAAAGCTATCCCCGCGCAAATGACCGGTAGGTCCTGCAAAATGGACGGCACTGTTCTAGGAATGGTTCCCCAGGTTAAGACACGCGCCGATGTTTTGTTGTGCGCCATCAGTGCAAACGGGTGGCTTCCTGAGATTCCGCAGTTTCCCCAGCTAGAATTAATCGCAGACGATCGGTCTCGGAGTTATAGGTAAAGATATCGGCGTAGCGGCCCCAGTTCAACGTCGTTTCGATCTGCTGCTCCACGTCGTGTGCGGGTAAGCGCTCGTCCAATAAATCGCGGAAAAACTCCATCGGCATGGTGTGGTCAGACTTACTCTCCAGCGCTGTGACGATCTGCCGCATCAGCGGCACGTGTGTCAATGCTTCACGGAATAAGCGTTTTCGCGCCGAAATATCCGCTTCCGCAAAGGTTCGTCCCGCCGGAGTGATTTTCACATCTCCTTCATGTGCGGTAGCAAATCCCAACATGGTTGCTGCGTCCAAAATCGGCAACAAGTCGTCCACCTCCAGCAAGAGGGTCTCGGCCACGTGATAAAGATCCTCTTCTCCGCCCCGGTCGATGAGAAGTTCCAGCAAGCCTGCAACACCGCCTGGACGTGCATGTGGCAGTAACGGTGCAGGTTGTTTGGCTGTGGCCGAAGGCGGCGCAAGCGTCAGCTCCGGCTTGGTCATCACTTTGTAAATGTAGTCAACGTACGGGAAGAACGCGGCCGATTTGCGGTCTCTTGGCTGTGGCAACGCGATGCGAAAATCGGCCCGGATTCTTGCCGGATTACGTCCAAGGACGATTACGCGGTCTGCCAGCAGCACAGCCTCCTCAATGTTGTGAGTCACGATAAAAATACTTCGCGTGGGAATTTTTTTCGCCAACCACAAATCCATTAAGTCACCACGCAGGTTTTCTGCGGTCAACACGTCCAACGCCGAAAACGGCTCGTCCATAAATAAAACTTCAGGCTCCACGGCCAATGCTCGCGCGAAACCCACACGTTGTTTCATTCCGCCTGATAATTCCTTGGGATAAGCGGTCTCAAAATTCTTGAGTCCCACCGCATCGATCGCCTTGAGCGCCCGGCGATGGCGCTCTTCGTGTTCCATTCCTCTTGCGAGCAACGGCGCCTCCACGTTTTCCAGCACGGTGAGCCACGGAAAGAGCGCAAAACTTTGAAATACAATGGCCACGTTGGGGATGCATTCTCTGACAGCCTCTCCGTGCCAGCACACCTCTCCGGCCGTCGGAGCCGCCAGTCCCGTGAGCATGCGCAATAGCGTGGACTTCCCGCTTCCGGACGGGCCCAGCAGGGCAATAATCGTGTTCGGCTCAACCGATAAATCCACGGGCGCGATAACTAGGATTTCGCTTCCGTCTTTCTGCTTAAAACTTTTGGAGATTCCGCGAGCCTCAATAAGCGGCTTCTCGTCAGCAGGAGTTCGCGCAACGAGTCCCTGCTCATGTGGGGGTTCGGAAATTTCCGCGACGTGCGGCGCGGCAGTGGAACCCGCCTCCGCAAGTTCGTCCATAAGCGAATTCCAAGCCTCTTCCGGCAGGGTATCCAGGAAATGATCTCGTTCTGCTTGACTCATGGCTTCCACAATCGCGGCCATCTCGTGAAGGGAGCGCGCGTGCAGCAGGACGTATGCGTGAAAATAGGGCAGGTGATTTACGACTGGTGCGGCGAGCGGAATCGGGAGCCGGCGAAACAGCGCTTGCTGTTCTTCAAATCTTACAGCCATGATCAAATCAGAGGCAGCGCTGGCGCTTAACCCCTGAAGAAGATTGATCGCGGAGTCCCACTTTTGTTGGGACAGAAGCTCCTGGAGCTTTCCAGCTAATGGCGGAGTCATATTTGCACCGGACAGCCTACTACGAATTTCTCAGGCGAAACTCCGGATTGTATCTTCGATCCGTTTTAGTTGATCGTTCTGATGTTGCTTTTGCGGTTCGAATACCAGCAAGGACTGTAGCCGGAATGAGGAAAAAGTGAGTGCGCGCACACTTCTGTCTGCGGCTGATCGAAATAGACCTCTGCTCTCCCGCTCTTTGTTGCACTCGCATAGTAATAAGTCACTGACCCTAAAGCGTTTCCGTTCGCTCCGCTCGACCGCCTCGCGAACACCGCCCAATCAGCCATGTAAACGAGCACCGCCGTCCCAACGATTGCCGAAATGATTCGACTGACGCGCATAAGTTCTTAGTCCAGTGGGATATTCTACAGTCTATTTCCAAAAGAAAAACCTCGCATCCACAACCTAAGCTCATTGCGGGGAATCTCGTTGCCCTCCTTGCCTGAGCTTCCCGTTTTCAGTAACATAATCTCCTCAGCTCTTATCGTCCGCACCGTATCCTGCGCGACGTCCATCCGGATGGGGCAAGCTTAAATGGCACATCGAAATACGTCCGCGCACCACGGTATTCCTGCGCTTGAGAAGGCCGCCACCGGCATTACCGGCTTGGATCAGATAAGCGGCGGAGGACTCCCGAGAGGTCGCACTACAATAGTCTGCGGTGGTCCGGGCTGCGGTAAAACTATGTTGGGACTGGAGTTCCTGGTCCGCGGTGCCATCGAATTTAACGAGCCGGGCGTCCTGGTAGCTTTCGAGGAAACCCCCGAAGAGATGGCGCGCAACGTCGCCTCACTCGGCTTTGACTTAAGGGACCTTGCCGACCGCAAGAAACTTTATCTCGATTATGTGTACGTGGAACGCAGTGAGATCCAAGAAACCGGCGAATACGATCTCGAGGGTTTGTTCATCCGCTTACAGCACGCCGTTGACCAAGTAGGCGCAAAACGAGTGATGCTCGACACGCTCGAAGCTCTTTTCTCCGGTTTTAGCAATCCTGGAATTCTTCGCGCCGAAATCCGGCGTCTTTTTCGCTGGCTCAAGGAAAAGGGTCTCACTACCATCGTCACAGCGGAAAAAGGAGAAGGAACTCTTACGCGCCACGGCTTGGAGGAATACGTCTCAGATTGCGTCATTCTCCTGGACCACCGCATCACGGAACAAATCTCCACGCGGCGCATGCGCATCGTCAAATATCGCGGCACCAAACACGGTGCCGATGAGTACCCCTTCCTGATTGACGAGCACGGTATGTCCGTGCTGCCAGTCACTTCCATGGAGTTGCAGCATAAAGTTTCGAATCAGCGGGTTCCAACAGGAATTGCGGATCTGGACGATATGCTGGAGCGAAAAGGCTATTTCCGCGGCTCCAGCATCCTCATCAGTGGCGCAGCGGGCTCGGGTAAGACGATTTTGGCCGCCACTTTCGCCGAGGCCGCCTGTAGGAGAGGCGAACGTTGCCTTTACATCGGTTTCGAAGAATCCATGAACCAGATTGCGAGAAACATGAAAGCTATAGGCATCAATTTTGAATCTTGGGTAAAAAAAGGTCTTCTGGTGCATCGAGCTTGGCGTCCGACGCAGTACGGTGTAGAGATGCACCTGCTACGCATTCACAAGCTCATTGAAAAATTTAAGCCTGACAACATCATTATCGATCCGATCACAAATCTGATTACCGCCAGCACGGAAAAAGATGTTCATTCCATGCTAATGCGCCTGATGGATTTCTTGAAGGAAAATGCGGTCACTTCGCTATTTACTAGTCTCTCTAATGTGGGCGAGATTGCCGAAAGCGAAGTCGGAATATCCTCCTTGATTGATTCGTGGATATCCTTGCGTTATGCGGAAATTTTCGGAAAGCGTCACCGCGGTCTGTTCGTTCTAAAATCCCGCGGCATGGCCCATTCGACTCAGCTTCGCGAAATGATCATAACTTCGAAGGGTATTAAGCTGGGCCCTGCAGACGCATTGCTGGCCTATCGGGATCGAGAACGTGACCCGCAACCTGATATTGATTCAGCTTCGGTGACCGAAAAGGTCCGGACTAAAAGTGTTCGACACGGGAGTTCCTCGAAAATCAGGTCGGCCAGAGGGGCGCGATGAAGAAAAACTCAAAAGCACCCGCCGCTTCCGGGGACCATCACTTCCAACTTCGGCTGTACGTGGCCGGCCAAACACCTCGGTCGCTGGCTGCTCTTTCCAACCTGCGGCGCATCTGTGCCACGCATCTTGACCGGCGCTATCGCATAGAGGTAATTGACTTAATAAAGAATCCTCAGTTAGCACAAGGGGATCAGATACTCGCCATCCCCACCTTGGTTCGGAACCTCCCCAAACCAATACGCAAAATAATCGGTGACCTCTCCGATACCGAACGCGTCTTAGTTGGACTGGATCTGCGCGACTTGCAAGCTCGGACGGCGGGAGCGTAAGTTGAAAGCAAAATCGAAAGGTCGAAATTCCGCCAAGCGAAGCCGGAAATCGGCAGCCTCCAAAAAAATGTATCGGCTACGCCTATTCGTCACCGGCCAGACTCCGCGGTCTGCCTCGTCCCTACAAAACCTCAAAACCGTTTGCGACGAATATTTGGTGGGTAAATTCGAGCTGGAAGTGATCGACATTTATCAGCAGCCTGAACTTGCCCGCGAAGCTCAAATTATCGCCGCCCCGACTCTAATAAAAATGCTTCCGCTCCCGCTGCGTAAGCTGGTCGGTGACCTCTCCAACCGAAAGCAAGTAATGATCGGCCTGGACATCAAGGACGAGAAGGCGTAGTTGTATGGGCAATCGCAAACGATCCGCCAAAAAATCAAAAAGCAAAACCCACGGGGCCAGCAACAAACTTCTGCATGCTCGCGTGCAGGAACTCGAAGATACCTTAACGGCCATTCGGGAAGGTAGCGTCGACGCCCTGGTGATCAGCGCTCCGACAGGCGACCAGGTTTTCACCTTGCAGGGAGCCGAACATCCTTACCGTGTGCTGGTGGAAACCATCAATGAAGGCGCTGCCACGCTTGACGCGCAAGGCACCGTGCTCTATGCCAATGCGCGCTTCGCCGAGTTCCTAAATGTTCCCTTGGAAAAATTCATTGGCGCGCCGATTCAGAGCCATGTTCCACCCGCAGCGTACAAAAAACTTCGGGGCTTGGTTCAAGATAGTCTTAGTGACAACACAAAAGGTGAAATAAGCCTCCAGACATTGGAGGGCCGGCCTCGATTGATTCAGTTCTCCTTGAGCGCGGTGAAGAATTCCATCCCGCAGACGATTTGCGTTGTTGCCACGGAACTAACGGAGTTAGCCGAAGCGAATGAAGCTTTGAAAGCCAACGAAGAAGCATTACGCCAGCTTTCCAGCCGTCTGCTACAGCTCCAGGATGAAGAACGCCGGCATATCGCTCGCGATCTTCACGACATAACCGGCCAGAAGCTTGCCTTTCAGTCCATCGTACTGTCTCAGCTCAATAACTCCGTTACGGATCCCACGACGAAAAGTGCTGTAGCGGAATGCCAACAATTGACGGATCAAATCAGCGAAGAAATCCGCACTCTATCCTATCTCTTGCATCCACCCCTGCTCGACGAGCTGGGTCTCTCTTCCGCCGTGCATTGGTATACGCAAGGCTTCGAAAAACGCACGGGAATTCACGTGGACCTCGACATCGCTCGTGATTTTCCGCGTTTGCCTGCGGACGTAGAGACCACGCTGTTCCGCGTAATTCAGGAAAGCTTAACCAACGTTCATAGATATGCGGAAACTCGAACTGCCTACATTCACGTTGCGCGTGTAGGCGACCAGGTCGAACTGAAAATCGCCGATCAGGGGAAGGGCATTCGTGCGGAAATCCTGAAATCTTCACGCAATGCCGTAGCCCCCATCGGTGTGGGCATTCAGGGTATGAAGGAACGCATGCGCCAGCTTTCGGGACGCCTGGAAGTCACTTCGCGTCCGAATCAAGGCACTTTGATAACTGCTACGCTGCCTATCCGCGAACAGCGAGTTGAATCGTCTAGTTCAGACGCCAATCACGATGGCGATCGACAAGGTGACACGCCCGTCCGGAGCCGGATTCTAATTGCCGACGACCACGAAGTCCTGAGGCGTGGGATACGCACCATGATTGAGTCTGAAAAGAATTGGGAAGTCTGTGGCGAAGCCATCGATGGCCAGGAAGTTGTCGATAAATCCGTCACGCTAAGCCCGGACCTGATCATTCTCGATATAAACATGCCCGTTCTAAATGGAGTCGCTGCCGTGCGGCAGATCTTGCGCAACTGCCCGAAAACAAGAATCCT